>Ga0209923_1000088_pt1 | contig 22978 bp, 21 predicted proteins | sample SalPon1_A_H2O_MG_FD_185696 | JGI IMG/M metagenome (GOLD analysis project Ga0209923, IMG submission 185696) | Salt pond water microbial communities from South San Francisco under conditions of wetland restoration - Salt Pond MetaG R1_A_H2O_MG... | ecosystem: Environmental > Aquatic > Non-marine... | reverse complement strand
AGACCCTTCAATTCTTGGTAGCCAGCTTTCTGAAGCAGGTGCACAAACCCTGACTGTATTTGCCCTGCATGCCCCTCACAAGCTTGTCGCCAATCTGACGGAGGCTGAGCACGACTCCATGCGCTCAGAGCTTGAGAGAGCAGTTTTAGACTCTCTGAACTCGGTGCTTTCAGAGCCAATTGAGGATCTTTTGCTAAAAGATGTCAAAGGCTCACCTTGCATCGAGACCAAAACCACCAGAGATCTTGAGCAGGCACTTCGATTGCCTGGCGGAAACATTTTCCATCAGCCACTGAGCTGGCCCTTCGTCGAAGATGATCAGCCACTAGAAACTCCCGCACAGAAATGGGGCGTGGAGACTGACCATGATGCTGTTTTGATCTGTGGTTCAAGTGCTCGCAGAGGTGGCGCGGTTAGCGGTATCGCAGGCCACAATGCTGCAATGGCCGCTTTGGAACTTCTTGAGTGACGCTTCTGAGAAAAACCTAACTCCGAGTTGTCTGAATAAACTCAACACGTTCACCTCATCTGTTTTAGGCTGAAGATATATCTAATTTTGAGAGAAGATGACAATGAAGCCAGAAACCGCCCTAGGCAAACAACTACAAAACTTCAACAGGATTGCAGGTGTTGCGCACCTAATCCAAGCAGTGGTGCTGTTTTTCATCCTGAACGCAGACACCAAGATTCCGGTCATCACCAGATTTTTTGATGAAACACCTCAAGGCATCATGCCGGTCAGTGACACCTTGTTTGAATTCCCAATTGCTTTCATCGCACCAATATTCTTGTTGCTTTCAGCAATCGCGCACCTGTTTGTCTCCTCACCTGGCTATATCCAGCGCTATGAGACAAACATTGCCAATGGCATAAACCCTGCTCGCTGGTGGGAATATTCAATTAGCTCCTCCTTGATGCTGGTAGTGCTATTGATGCTGGGTGGAATAATTGAGATTTCAGCAATTGTCTTCATCTTCACTTTGAACTTTTTGATGAACCTGCTGGGTCTTGTAATGGAGAAATACAACCAGTTGACTCAGAAAACTGAGTGGTTGCCATTCAACTTAGGTGTTGTTGCAGGAATCGTTCCATGGATCATGGGAGCAATTTATTTTGTGGTTTCAACAAGCAACATTTCTGATGCAATTCCTGCATATGCGCAGGCTGGATTCCTATTGACCTTCATATTTTTCAACACCTTTGCCATCAACATGTTCTTGCAATACAAAAAGGTTGGCAAGTGGAGTTCATACCCATACGGCGAGAAGGCCTACATCGTGCTTAGCTTGACCGCGAAGACAGCCCTGGGTTGGATTATTGTTCTGGGAACTCTAAACGGAGCCGGCTAAATCAATCCCGGTTGGGCTCGCTCTTTTTCTAGAGGTTAATAAAAAAGATCATGGTTCCAACAATTGCTCCACCTAAGAAGGACATGAAGGTGTGGGCTTTGGATTTGAATACCCGTGCAGCTTGTTTGTGCATCCAACCGTAGGGGTTGGTCTCGGTTTTTACCGTGGCTCCCCAGATGATGTAAAGACCAAAAAGGATGCCAAGTCCGTATACCCAAATGTTCATGTGCTTACTATTCCAGGGAAAAGCGCAAATCCAGCTCTAATATGCCTCGTTTGAGCGAATGACAAAAGAGGAACAACATGGTTTGAGGGCATCACTTACTCTTTATCCTTTACATCGAATCGGTAGACCTGGACGTTTTGTGAATTTTGCAAGGTTTTTGGACTCATATTTGATGGCCTGTTGATTATCTGAGACCGAACAGGTCGAGTATTTGAGGACCTGCGGTGATTATGATTGCGAGCACCAGTAGCACCAAACCTATCCTTCTCCAAGCCTTTTCCAGTCTTTGGTTTCTGTCACTCATAAGCTGATTCTTTCGCGTGGATCGTTTTTCCCAGAGTTACCTTTGAGCAAAGGCATGCTTGGCCGCATTCCTTGCCTCTGCTGCACGGTTTTTGCTGAGTGCCATCTTTGCAATCTGTGAGGCTTGTTCTTTGTTTACGGCTCTTAGTGCATTGGTCACGTTTTCTACCTGTGATGGAGATGCACTGACAGTGTCGACTCCAATACCTGCGAGCACTATCGCTAGTAACGGATCACTCGCAGCTTCACCACAAATCCCTACTTTGATGCCAACTTTCCCAGCCTGCTCAACGGTGTAGCTGATCGCCTCCAGCAGGGCTGGCTGCCAAACATCCAACAGGTTTCCAAGTTTTGGGTGAAGCCTGTCTGCTGCGAACAAATATTGGGACAGGTCGTTGGTTCCAATGCTTAGGAAATCAACAACTCCTTCTAGGTGCTTCAGCTGGAAAATGATTGAGGGTGTTTCAACCATGATGCCAACTTTCTCAAAGCCATGTTCCCTGGCTAGTTGTGCGAATTCCTTAGCTTCTGAAAGCCTTGAAACCATCGGTGCCATAACTGACACTTTTCTACCAGCGGCATCAGCTGCGGCTTTTAGCGCTTTGAGCTGTTCGCCAGAAAATAGCGGATTGATGCCATTGATTCGGAAACCGCGGACACCAAGAGCCGGGTTCTCCTCATCTTCGATTTCTAGAAACGGCAGGGGCTTATCACTTCCCGCATCCAAGGTTCTCGCGATGAACTCTCCTTGTGGTGCTGACTCAATGACGCTCTGGTAAGCCTCAGCCTGCTGCCTCTCCGAGGGAGTTTCTGCCTGGTTTAGAAATACAAATTCAGTTCTAAAAAGCCCAACTCCGGTGGCTCCAGCGGAAGCTGACTTTTCGGCATCTGGAGCACTTCCAACGTTTCCATAAACAGGAATGAGGGGATTATCGAATTCAGGGATAAACGCCATTGAGACAGTTGCCTGGTCTACTTTTCCGCCGATTACAACCCTGTCGCCGGCTGGATCAATCAATACTGATTGACCGCTAACTAGCTTGTCAGCCTCACGAACTCCAACTAGCGCGGGAATCGACTTGGAGCGACAAAGAATTGCCACGTGACTTGTGGGGCCACCGTTTTTAGTGATTACACCCCTCACTGAGCTATTGAACTTGGCTGTGTCGGCTGGGGCAAAATCTTCCGCTACTAAAATCAGGGATTTGCCTTCAGGGATCGCTAACTCGAGATTAACTCCATATGTTTTCGCCCATACTCGTTTGGCCAGATCCAGCATGTCATTAGCTCGCTCTGAAAAATCGGGATCGTCTTTGAGAATTTCGCTCATATCAACGGTGGCCTGGTAAAAACTAGTGCCAGCATCGAAGCCCTCTTCAATTTTCAACACCGCTTCATCAAACAAAGCTTCGTCAGCGACCAGCATCGACAGCGCCTCAAATATCTCACCATCATGCTCTGAGGCGGAAAGTGCCTCCATCTCGGCAGTGATTGCTTCAATGGCTGGCTTCAGAATTGCCACTTGGTCTTCAATAGAGTCCGAGTGTTTTTTCGGTTTGGGGTTGAATTCAGTTTCGACTCGGTGAATCAGACCCTCTGCGGCCATCTCTCCGATTCCAATTCCAATTAGTGCTGTCAATTATTTAGTTCCCCAGGTATTCGCTGATTTCATCCAGAACCTTGTCAGCCAGAGTCTGGTCTGCATCGACTTTGAAGATTAATTTCTCACCTGTTTTGAATTTCTTTCCTAGTAATAAAATCGGTGACTTTGCCTCGATCATGTTCTCCGCATCACGCCCGATCAGAATTGAAACTCGGTGAGTTTTCGCAAGCTTCACGATTTGCCCAGCGGGTCTTGCGTGCATCCCGATTGGGTCGGCAATTTCTATTTGTCTTTCAATCATTTGCATTCCTTATTTCGAGTTGGAGCTTGCCTTATTTTGAACTAAATCAACAACACCCAGTAGATAAGGGAACAACGGGTGATCGTAATCTAACCCCGAAACTATCCGCACCAGTTCGCCCGGAGCCTCATTAGCCACTAAGTGCTGCAGTTTGGTGGCCGAATCGTCCTTGGGGTTTTCAAACCTCAGGGCACATGAATAAACCATAAGTAGTGCTACAGGGGGGATTTCATTCTCGGCAAGAGTTGCAGCTGGAGAAACGATTCGCTCATCTCGAGAGAGTTTTCTCATTGGGTCTCTAGCTACTCGGTCAATTGCATCATCTAGGAGTGGATTTTCAAGTCTAGAAATGGTTGTCTGAACGTAATTGCGCTGTTCTTCCCCATCGATTTGGTGCCTCAGCTCTAAAGCCTTTGAGGTCTCTTCCAAAACCTCAACCAGCTTTTTCTTGATCTCTGGATCCTTTAGGGCATGGCCAGTCCTGGTGAATCCTTTTTTGGCACCCATATAAGCCACCGAGCAGTGAGCAGTGTTTACTGTGAAGAGCTTTCTCTCAATAAATGGCGCTAGGTTTTTCACAAATTTAGCCGCAGGAATCTGTGGCTTGTTTTTCAAATTCTTGGTCTCAATGACCCATTCGGCGAATTCCTCAACCGAAACATCGGGCTCTGTTCCTTCAGCTTGTTCGGGAACGATTCTGTCCACTGCTGTATTACACAAAGCCAATTTCTCTGAGACTTCAGCGTGCTTCATTATTTGTTGACCGAGCTGATCCGTTGCATTCACGGCATTTTCACAAGCCATCACAATTAGCTTGTCTTTTTTCTGTCTTTGCGCAGCAGCCAGCGCGATTGTTGGAGCGATTGAAGGTAATACCGAGGCACCAACCGAGGTGGTGACAATGTCGGCATCAGCGATAGATTCAATGAGCTCTGCGTGATGTTCGCGACTGTTTATTACGGAGAACTTTGAATAGGTTTTACTCTCACCCTGTTTTCCAACCAGGTGAACTGAATATTGCCCTCCTTTGAGTTTTTCTAGCAGGCCTTCATTCACATCTGCGAACACCACGTGATACCCCGCATCCTGCAGAGCAGCACCAATGAACCCTCGTCCAATGTTTCCAGCTCCGAAGTGAACAGCAGTCTTGCTAGTCATCAATCCTCGTTTGTTAGTAGTAAATCTAAAATTTCTGATGCGTCTTTTGACTCCCTTAGAACTCTCTCGCTCTCGGAATCTTGAATTAAATCTGCAAGGTTTCCCAGTATGTCCATGTGACTGTCGCCTTGGGCGGCAATCCCCACACACATATGGACCTCTTCATCTCCCCAGGAGATTGGGTCTGCAAACCTGAGGAAAACCAGCTGGTCGAATTTGACTAGATCTCTGGCTTCGTCTGTCCCGTGCGGGATCGCAAGACCAAAGCCAATTGCTGATGAGAAAGCTTGCTCTCTTTCCCACATGGCATCAACGTAACTCTGGTCAATTGCACCCAGTTCTAGCAGTTTCTCTCCACAGAGGCGAACAGCCTCCTCCGAAGAGGAGGCTGTCGCGTCTAGGTGAACACCTGCGATTTGAATCAGGTTACTGCTCATCGCTGATTGTCTCTCCTGCTTTGATCGCTCCGACCAACTTGGCGATATTCATATCACCAAGGAACATGTCGAATGCAATCACCAAGCTGTCAGGGACCGCAGCCTTGGCCGAAGAGAACAAGCCTCGGTGGCAAAGAACTACGTCGTGGTCGGTGCCCGCTAACTGGCCAACGGGGGAGTGAGTGACGCTCACACCCTCGTTTTTCAACTGCTTAGCCAGTTGTTTAGCAACCATCACACTTGATCCCATGCCTGCTTCGCAGGCAACGATGATGTTTTTGACTTCAGAACCGCTTATAGATGCCATGTTTATTCAGCTTTTCCTGTCTTCATAGCCTTGCTCTTTGCTTTGGCTTCCTCGAAGTCATCAGCTGTTGGGTCCTTAGATGCTTTGAGCAATACCCATGCGACTAGGAAAGATACCGTTGCGGATAGCAAGATACCTAGCAGAACACCAACGTGGTTGCCAGGAGGGGTCACTGCCATGTAGGCAAAGATTGATCCTGGTGAAGGTGTAGCCACCAGTCCGACTCCAGTAAGAGCGAATGTTGCAACACCGGTTGCACCACCCAGGATTACTGCAGCAAGAAGCTGTGGACGCATTAGTACGTATGGGAAGTAGATCTCGTGGATTCCACCGAGGAAGTGAATCACGATTGCTCCTGGAGCTGATCCACGCAGAAGCTTTGGACCTGCTAGCCAGAAGGCTACCAAGATGCCAAGACCTGGTCCTGGGTTGGTCTCCAGCATGAACATAAGAGACTTACCAGTCTCTTCTGACTCAATAACACCCAGCGGAGCCAAAACTCCGAAGTTGATGGCGTTGTTTAGGAACAAGATCTTTGCTGGCTCAATTAGCAAGCTGGCAAGTGGGATCAAACCTGTGTCAACCAGCACCTGAACTCCGGCACCAAGGGTGTCGCTAAGGGCTTTAACAGCTGGTCCGATTCCTACGTAACCACCCATTGCAACTAGCATTCCGGCAATTCCCAGAGAGAAGTTACCGATAAGCATTTCAAAACCGGTTGGGGTGATCGGGTCTAGAACATCATCGATCTTTTTCAAGATCCATGCAGCTAGAGGACCAATGATCATCGCACCGAGGAACATTGGGATGTCCGCTCCTACGATAACTCCAACTGTTGCAACGGCACCGATAACTGCTCCACGTTGTCCGTGAACCAATCGACCTCCGGTGTAACCAATAAGGATTGGCAACAGGTTAAGAATCATTGGGCCGACCATGGATGCGAAGTCTTCGTTCGGCAACCATCCGGTCGGGATAAACAGAGCGGTCAGTAGACCCCAGGCGATAAAGGCTCCAATATTTGGAATTACCATTCCCGCCAGGAATCCACCGATTTTCTGTACTTGTGCGCGGAAGCCTGTGTGGCCCTCGGCACCTGATGGAATAAAGTTGGTCATTGGGTACATCCTTCTTTCAGCAGGTTGTATTCGGCGTGGTTGGATTGAAATGGCTGAGAAAGGCATTCAAGAAGCCATTTCTTTCCTTCCACCTTGTTTATTCTCGAAACAACTTTGTCTCGAGAATTCTTGTTATTGGTCATGCCAGCACCACCTCAACCCCCGCATCGGTCATCTGTTCGATGACTGGCTGGGGGGCGCTGACTGTTGTAACGAGTCGATCAAAATCTGATGGTCTTGCAAAACTTGCGGGATAGACAGAGTCAAATTTGGTGTGGTCGGCCATGGCAATGGTTTCAACCGAGTTACGCATCATGGATTTTTTCACCAAAGCCTCATCGGTGTCATAGGCGGTGAAGGTTGCGTCTGAGGAAATACCATTGGTTCCGATAAACGCCACTAGGGAGTTTAGGTCCTGCAGGTCCTCAACAGTTCTAGCACCAACTGAACTAAGCGAGGTTGCCCTGACCCTGCCGGCCAACATGTATAGCTGTGTGCTACTTTCAGCGATTGTGTTTGCAAGACGAACACTGTTTGTGATGACCAGCAGATTTGGTTTGTCCATCAAGAATGGACCAAGGGCAGCACAGGTGGTTCCGCCATCGACGATTACTGCACCTTCTTCTGGAAGATACTTAGAGGCCACCTCGGCAATTTGTTGTTTTTCTAACGGGCTTCTGTTTTCACGTTCCGGAATTGTAAATTCGTGCGCATATTTCTCGGTGGCAATTGCACCACCGTGAACTCTGCGAAGAAGTCCTCTTCTCTGCAGGACATCTAAATCTCTTCTGACTGTTTCTACTGCTACATCTAATCTGTCAGCTGCGTCACTGGCGTCCACCAGTCCCGCTGACCTGGTCCACTCGACCAGTCGCATTCTTCTCTCTTCAGCTAACATCCCCATTGATGTCAGGTCCTTTCTGGAATTGCCCGTTAACAGCTCTTTCACAGAAACTAGCACGCTTAATTACACAAAATCAAACCAAAACGGGCAGAATCAAATTAAAACTTGTAGGAAAAGGGCGTTTTTACTTAGATTTCCCCTAGGCTCCAACGCATGAACGAATTCTTTATGAGCGTTTCCGAGGGTTTTCGCCGCTACTTTTCTTTCTCTGGAACAGCAACTAGGAGACGTTTTTGGCACTGGCAGCTGTTTATTGTTGCGGTTGGTTTTTTGGCAGTTGCCTTTTTCTCAACAAACGCATTGTGGGTTTGGGGAGCACTAACAATAATTCCAAGCATCACTGTTTCAGTTAGAAGATTGAGAGATGCGGGCATCCCAGTTTGGCTAACTCTGTTTATTCTTTTGCCCTTCGGGCAGCTTGCAATCTTTGCAATGGCTTTAGCTCCAACCAGGAAAACTCCTTAGGGAGTTTGAACCTGAACACCCCAACTACCCTTGAAGTTTTCTCTGGGTTGCAGCACAGGGGGGGTTGTGTTGAAGGCATTCGCCTCACAAGACTGCGCCTCAATGGCAATTGCTTTTTCTGGACCGTTGATTGATTCGAATTCATTTGTTGTGAACACCATGATGAAATCAAAGGCTTGATCTTGCCAAAGGGTGAGATTTTGCCTAGGCGATTCAATATGAGTTTTAGCTATGTCGCCCTCTCTGTCTAGATTAAGAAAACAATCATCCAAGTCGACCTCAGAAAACTTAAAGCGCTTCAGTTGATTGGGCTGGTTGGCAGTGGGGATCATCTGGTCATTGGTGAGAATGTGTTGCTTTGCTGGGAGAGAGATTTTTGTTTCGTCTGTGACTGGGTAATAAGGATGGAAGGCGATTCCGAATGGGGCACCTATCTCTGAATTATTGGTTGCAGTAACACTGCATTGGAAACCCTCGTCAGTTAGTAGATAGGTGATTGTTAGCTGAACATCAAAGGGGTAACCATCAGCGAGAAACATATTGGCACTCAAGGTGAGACTAGTTTTTGTTTTCTCAATAAGTTCAAACTCTCGTTGAAAAGCAAAACCGTGCAGGGCATTGTTTCTGTCCAGTTCATTGATCTCAAGTTCGTGGTCTTTTCCCTGAAATGAATATTTCCCACCTGGGATTCGGTTGGGCCAAGGGGCCAACACCATGCCGTTATATCCCTGGAGATCTGATTTGGCGGTCTTCATCACCTCCGAGCCTTCGTGGCTGAGTTTCATAATCCGTGCGCCAAGGCTGTCAATTTCTAACTTGAGTTTGTCGTGCTGGATTGAGTGTCTGGTCATGCTTGCTCCTGCAATTGATGAGCACCAGCACTGGCAATCACATTGAAAATGTTTGGGTTTTTGAAACCCTTGGCCTCAAATGCTTTATAAATGGCATCAGTCAGTGATTCTTTGTTTTCAGTTTTCACTAATGCAATAGCTGATCCACCAAAGCCACCACCGGTCATCCTGGCTCCAAGTGCTGATGAATTCATTGCGACCTCAACAGCCTCATCTAATTCAGGGGTGGAGATTTCGAAATCATCACGCATGGACTTGTGACTTAGAACCATGAGCCTGCCAAGGGTTTGGAAGTCTTTTTCATTGACCGCTTGGACCGCTTCCAAGACACGAGCATTCTCATAAACCACGTGCCTGACTCGCTTGAATTCAATCTCACTGAGCAAATAGTCAATTCCATCCAGATCTTTTATGCTCATCTGCCGCAAAGACGACACCCCAAGATGCTGAGCTGCCGAGAAACATTCATTTCTTCTGTTTCCGTAATCTCCGTCGGCTAGGTCATGGCTAGTTCTGGTGTCGATGACCATTAGCTCAAGCCCCGCCTGATCAAAGCCAAGCTCCACTAGTTGCAGGTCGTTGGTTTGGCAATCGATGAATACCGCTTTGTCGATTTCAGCAAAAAGTGAGGCTAGCTGGTCCATATTTCCAGTTGGAGCACCAATCACCGTGTTCTCTGCCTTTTGGCACAGAAACGCTAATTCTTTATTGCCTTTGCCAAGACCAAGCAGTTCATTCACCGCCGACGCTACAGAGCATTCCAAGGCAGCCGATGAGCTAAGACCTGCACCAATGGGAACCTCAGAGGAAATTGCAATGTCTAGCCCCTGGTCCCCAATCTCTAAAAGCTGAATCACAGCGAGGGGGTATTTAGCCCAGGTGCTCAGGTCTATCTTCGCCAGCGAAGCATTGGCTTGAACTAGCTCATCCGCGTTTTTTGAATAGATTCGAAAAATCTGATCATTGTTTTTAGAAACGGCAACCTGAGTGGTTTGTTCAATTGCCAGTGGCAAAACAAACCCTTGGTTGTAATCGGTGTGCTCACCAATCAGGTTCACTCGACCCGGGGCTTGAAAACTCAGTTCTGGCTTGCGTCCAAATTGATTGCTGAAAACATCTTGAATCAATTCAGTACCTCTCTGATTTTTTCAGCTATGGCTTCGGGGGTGGTGTCCGAGATAAAAGCACCCATGGCCGATTCCGATCCAGCTAAGTACTTCAATTTATCGCTGGCCCTTCTTGGCGAAGTTATCTTCGCCATCAGTCTCACCTCTGGACTATTTTTCGGCGCTTGGTGGATACCTGCAATATATGGAGTGGGGGAGTCATATAACTTATCCAGTGAAGCCAGGAGCTTTTGATAAAGTCCCGCGAACTCCTCAGCTTCTTCTTCACTTAGCTCCGTTAGATCAGAAACATGCCTCTTGGGCACAATCTGAATCTCAATTGGCCAGCGGGCTGCGAAGGGAACAAAAGCCAAGAAGTTCTCTGTGTTCACAAGCTCCCTGGGGCTACCTTGCTCATTTGCCAGTAAAGTTTCGTAAAAATTCTCTGTTTTACTGACCTGAAGTCTGAGTTTTTCCGTGGTGGGGGTAATAAACGGATAGCAATAAATCTGACCGTGCGGGTGATGCAGGGTCACGCCTATTTCTTCCCCACGGTTTTCAAAGATAAATACTTGTTCAACTCCGGGTAACTGCTTCAATTCTTTAGTTCTCTGAATCCAAGCATTGACTACGGTTCTGAATCTCTTGCTGGTCTGACCTGATAGTGACCCAACGTGTTCGGGGCTAAAAACAACCACTTCACAGCGTCCAGTCGCCAAAGCAGATCTCTCCAATTCGTCACCATAGGGTTTGATTGGTTCGGTGAGTGGGCCAAAGGAGGGGTTTTTATTTTCAAATACCACCACATCAAATTCACCAGGAATCTCGCTTTGATAATCATCACTCGATGGACACAGAGGACAAGACTGCTTAGGGGGTAGAAACGCCCTCGCTCCGCGATGAGGAGAAATTGATATCCACTCACCGGTCAGAGGGTCTTGGCGAAGTTGATTTGTCTCAGGTCTCGGTTCGGATTCACGGGTGTCGGTTTTCGGGGTGAGTGGTTGACTGCCCTCGTCGAAGAAATAAAGCAGTTCACGGCCATCGGCCATGCTTGCTCTTATTGGCAAATCCAACAGTGCTCCCTAACAGATAGTAAAAGCTAGTCGCTTAGTTTGAATCTCAGTAGCGACCAGGATACTTTCGGCAGAGTAATGGAAAAACCGTTGGCAACCGTTTCGCTAGGGCTAATGCTATCGGGGCTATAGGCATCAGGGTTGTCAGCAGTATTTTGAACATCCAGATTCTCACCACCAACTAAGAAACCCTCAACAAACTCTTCAATGTTGAAACCCTGAAGGTCAATGTTTAGCTCAGTTGAGTCATTTAGTTCGCGGTTTAGTAAAAACACATTTAGGTATTCACCATCTTTAGTCGCAACCGAATCAATCATTGGCAGGTTTTCAAATAGCTCTGCGTTTTCGGTGCGGGATTCAATTTCTAGGTCAATCACCTCACCGCGTCCATACTTGGAGCTCAGTGCGAATGGAAAAAAGCTGGTCTGACGCCAAGCTGGTTTATCTGATTCAGTTCTGATTGGACCGATCACGTTTGCAAGTTGTGCCTGGCAGGCGATGTCCACTCGCTCGGAGTTTTTGATTAGTGTCATCAGCAACGAGCCAACGACAACCGCGTCTTCGACGGTGTAGTCATCCTCAATAATTCTTGGGGCGTGCACAAACTCGAGCTTGTCTACACCGGGGAACTTCTTTTGATACCAAACGTTCCACTCATCAAATGAAATGTTGATTTTCTTGTCTGAGCCCCTCTTGGAAGCAATCTTGTCAGCTCGCTCGATAACGCCCTGGATAAATCTGTCCATGCGGGCACCCGAGGCTAAAAACGAGAGGCTGTCATCATCAAATTTCTCGTAGTAGGCGTGCATGGAGATGTTTTCAACCTCATCGAAGGTCTGGTCTAAAACCGTCTCTTCCCAGTCACCAAAGGTTGGCATTTCCTCAAAGGAGCTTCCACAAGCAACCAACTTCACATCTGGGTCAACCAGTCTCATGGCTTTGGCCGTTTCTTTGGCAAGCTTCCCGTAATCCTCTGCTGATTTGTGCCCAATCTGCCAGGGCCCATCCAGCTCATTGCCTAAACACCAAACACCAATCCGGTGTGGGTTTTCCACACCGTGCTGCTTGCGCATGTCTGAAAAAGCAGTCCCACCCGGGTAGTTTGAATACTCCATCAGCTGAGCTGCTTCTAAGACGCCTCTGGTGCCCAAGTTGATAGCCATGATTGGCTCGGCCCCCAGAAGTTTGACCCACTTCATAAATTCATTGAGCCCAAATTGATTCGTCTCGACACTTCTCCAAGCGAGATCCAGTCGAGTTGGTCTTTCCTCTTTTGGTCCAACACCGTCTTCCCAGAGGTACCCGGAAACAAAGTTTCCTCCTGGGTATCTCACGGTGGTTACACCCATCTCTTTTGCCAAATCCAAAACATCGGTTCTAAAACCATCTTCATTTGAATAGGGGCTTCCGGGCTCGAAGATTCCCCCATATACACAGCGACCCATGTGCTCAACGAAGGAGCCGTAGATTCTTGGGTTGACCTGTGCTTTTGAATTATTTGAGATTTTGATACTGGCTTTTGGCAATTTGTTCTAATCCTAGATTTTTTGTGATGGCGGGCGCCCGGTCGGGGCACCCGCCATACAGTGTGTGGTTTTAGTCAGCTAGAGCGTCGTTCATGCGTGACTCAGCGTCGGCCAGGGCTTGTGCCTGATCCTTGCCTGCCACCCATGTAGCGTTCAACTCTTCACTCAGCGCATCCCATGCTCCGGCCCAGCCAGGTACGGCTGGAACCATGCGGGCGTAGGCTGCGGTTCCTGCATAGTTATCACGCTGAACTGCGTTTGAGTAGTCAGCTGATTCGATGATTGACTCCCTGGGAGCGATGTGTCCGGTGCCAATGGCCCAGTTTCCAACGTTCTCGTACAGGTATGCCATGAAAGCAAGTGATGCCTCTTCCTCGGCAGCGCTACGGCTTGAGTCAGTAGGCATTACCCACATGTGTGAGTCACCCCATGATCCGAAGTTTCCATACAGGTTAGGAATGTCCATTGCCCTGTACTCGAAGTCTGATACACGGTCATACTCATCAACAATCCAGGTTCCGTTGTGCAACACAGCAACGTCACCGGCTTTGAATGATGCGTCTGAGTCGGTGTAGCCCTGCTCTGGGTTTGAGCAATCGTTAGCTAGCTGGTTTAGAAGGCTCAATGCCTCTGCACCCTCTGGGCTGTCTGGGTTTGCAACACCGTCTTCAGTGATGTCGCCACCCTGCTGCCAAACAAGTCCCAGGAACAGACGTGCGCCAATTCCGAATTCGAACCAGTCGTGAGCGAAGTACTGCTTACCAGTGGCATCCTGAACTGCTTGGCACTGCTCCAGAAGCTCATCTGGTGAGTTGGGCATGATTGGCTCGCCTGCGGCGTCAACCAGTCCGGCCTCTTCGTAAATGTCAACATTTACGTGCCATAGGCTTCCGTGGATGTCGAATGGAACTCCGTACTGCTCACCCTCGTAGGTGGCAGCTCCCAATGCTGGAGCTGTGTAGTCACTCCAGTCAACGCCAATGGCGTTCAGCGGCGCAGTTACTGGTGTTAGCAATCCGCGACCTACATAGTCAGGTAGGCGGTGCTGGTGCATAACTGCAACGTCTGGTGGGTTTCCGCCAGAGAATGTGGTTCCTAGCTGGGTGTAGTAGTCACCCCATGCCTGTCCACCTAGTTTCTCAACGGTGTATCCATTGTCTTCGGCGTTGAAGGCGTTGGTAAGAATCTGGATAACTTCACACTCGGTGGTTGCCTCGTTGACATCGGTGACACCCTCTGTGGTGTCATCGCAGTCACCAAAGAACCTTGCAAGCTCAATTGTTACCTCTTCGTTTGATGCGGTGTCTCCGCTGCTGTCTGACGATGTGTCTCCAGAGTCAGTCGAGGTGTCCTCTTCAGCTGCAGCACATCCACTCAGGATTAGTGCTGAGACGGCTCCAACTGCAAGCAGTTGAACCATTTGCTTCTTAGTTTTTAGCATTAATACTCCTCATAAAATGATTAGAAATGATTTGGCCCTAGCGGCCCGATAGTCTTGGTGTCACCTCCTATTTCCCTCCGCTTCCAATAGAAATACCGCGTACAAGCTGTTTCTGGAAGATGAAAAACAGGATCAGTAGCGGCAGGCTCGCAACCACACCGCGGGCCATAAGCGACCCAAGCTCGGTAGCCTGTGCAAAGTTTCCCTGCAAGCTGGCCAGCCCGGTGGTGATTGTGAACATTTCCCTCTGGGTTGCTGATACCAGCGGCCAGAGGAAATCGTTCCAGGTGAGGATGTAGGTGAAGATGCCCAGTGCGGTCATTGCTGGCACGCTCATCGGCATCATCACACTCCAGAATGTGCGCCACCTGCTTGCGCCATCAACTCTGGAAGCTTCTTCTATCTCCATGGGAATTGCAGCCATGAACTGAGTCATGATGAACACTCCCAGCGGGGCTGCAATCCTGGGTAGCATCAACGCCTCGTAGGTGTTGTGGTAATCGGCCTCTGCAAACATCAAAAACAAGGGGATGAACATTGCCTCGCGGGGAACCATCAAACCTGCAAGCACCAATGGGTAGACAATTTTCTTGCCTCGGAAAGGTATTCGAGCAAATGCATAGCCAGCCATGGCCGACAGAATCAAAGTGAAAAGAGTGGTGAAGCCGGTGACGATAACGCTGTTGAGCATCCATCTTGGCGTCAGCCCACCTTGAATGACAGCTATTAGGTTTTCAGCGGTTGGATCAACTGGAGTTAGTGAGTTGGTGCTCACCTGCAAGGCTTCGTTTGAACTGAAAGCAAGTGAGAACATCCAAATCAGGGGCAGAATCCAAATTGCCGCAAACACAGAGAGCAGGCTTAGAAAAAGAGTTTGTTTCACCTTTGGCTTCAATAGCCTGGGCGTTGGATTCACTGCTGTTTGGCTCATGTTTCATCCCTTGAGAATCGGAATTGCAATACGGAGAACACGATCATCACCAGGAACAAAAACACGCTCATAGCGGAGGCGTAGCCCAGGTTGAAATCTCTGAATGCACTTTCATAGATGTGTTGAATGGAAACCCTGGTGGCACCGTTTGGTCCACCCCTGGTCATGATGAACACCTGTCCAAAGATTTGGAAGCTTGCAATGATCTGCAACACCATCACCAGCAGAGTTGTTCTTCTAAGACCTGGCCAGGTGACATCTCTAAACCGCTGCCAGAAGCTGGCCCCATCAATCTCGGCAGCTTCGTAGAGAGACTTATCAATGTCCTGCAATCCAGCAAGATACAAAACCACGTTGAATCCAACCGTCCACCACAGGGTTGCAATCACAATTGCGGGCATCGCCAGCGTGGGGGAGGTTAGGAAACTTATTGGTTCGAGGCCTATGAATTCTAAAAATGTGCCGATAAGACCAAGCTGTGGGTTCAGTAAAAATGCCCAGATCAGAGTTAGAACAGAAACAGACAAAACGTAGGGTGCAAAAAATACTGTTCTGAGAACTCCGGTCCATCTGCCTGGTCGGTTCAGAGCCATTGCCAGAAGCAGACCCATTCCAACAATCACGGGGGTTGATAGCAAAACAAATAAAACTGTGTTTCCGAAAGATAGCCAGAAAAGAGAGTCATTCCATCGACCACCCTCGCCGGGAGCTAGACCCATGACCCCAGCAAAGATCACAACTAGGGATACAGAGTAAACAACGCTTTCCAGCGTGGAAAGAGTTTTGCTTCGCCATCCTCTGAAAACAGGAATCAGCAAAAGAAGCCCAGCAATTCTCCACTCCCACATGTTGCCAAGCGTCCACTCCATGTTTTCGCCCCAGAACATTCGGAAGTAGTTCTGAAGACCAATGAAGGTTCTATCGGTGATTACCAGCAGATCAATTTTGAAAAAACCCAGCCCGATGGCCTGCAGAATGGGCCAAACCAGGAAAACCAGGTAGATAAGCATGAAGGGCCCAATGAAGCCCCAGCCAGCGAGATCTTTTTTCACAGACTTCGCGAAGCGGTTTCCAGCGGTGGGCACCTCGGGCCTTCTCTCGCTGAAAATTGTCTTCTGTGACAAAAGGCCCCTCCTCGCTGAATGGCTTTATTTGAATCCGTTGGATTTCAATTGAGCACAATTTACAACGATGTAAATTTGATTTGCAAGTTCAGTCAGATTTTCGTAATTGTTCTGTGATAATTTCTTTCTTATTGGCGAGGGGAATGCACATGAGTGGGACAACCAATGGCTCCAGACGAGTAAGGCTGGTTGACGTTGCCCGCCATGCTGGGGTCTCCACAAAGACCGTTTCCAACGTTGTTCATAATTACCAGCACGTAACCCCAGACATGCGATCCAGGGTTCAAAAAGCTATTACCGATCTTGGATATAAGCCCAATCTCACCGCACGCAGGCTGGTAACGGGTAAGACCTCAATGATTGCCCTGGCAATCCCTGAAACCAACCACCCGTATTTTTCATCCTTGGCGGATGCGATTGTAAAGGCGGCTGAGGATCGGGACTACAGGGTGCTGATTGAGCAAACCGATGGGGATTCTGAAAAAGAGCTAGATGTTTTGAGAGACCGCGAGGCCGGCTTAGTAGACGGGGTTATTTTTCAGCCAGCCAAGGTGACAAGTTTGGATTTAGCGCAGATTCAAGAAGACACCCCGGTGGTGATGCTTGGAGAGGCAGCCTCCCCAATTTCTTTTGATCACATAATGATTGATAACACCGCTGCTTCCGAGGTTGCGGTGAAGCACCTAATTGGACTTGGACGGAAAAGAATTGCCTTCTTGGGTGACGTGCGGGGCGATAGTGCGGGAGCCACCAAAAAAAGGTTGACTGGCTATCAAAAAGGATTGGAAGACTCTGGTCTGAGTGTTGACACATCTTTAGTTTTTCAGGTTGAAAGCTTTAGTCCAGAATCAGCAAAAGTTGCGGTTCAGGAAGCAATCAGAAGCGGGATTGAGTTTGACGGGCTTCTTTGTCGAGATGACAGATTCGCGGTTGCAGCTTTGCAGTTACTGCGCGATGAAGGAATTTCCACCCCCGAGGAAATCGCTGTAATTGGGTGGGACGATACGGTGCTGGCTCGATATTCCTATCCAACACTGACTTCTGTCTCTCCAAACATCCAAGCCATTGCAAATGATGCGGTAACGATGTTGATTGAACGCATTGAGGGACTAAGTGGCACGGGCAGACACGTTCTGGCACCTTATAACTTACACATCAGAGAAAGTGCCCCTGCTGTCAAGGCTTAATCAGCCACCAAGAATAGATTCGATCAGGTAACCCCAGCTGGCCTTTGCTCCAGAGTGACCGGCAATAAATGTCAGGGCAACGGATGCAGCTCCGCTGAGGGTAACCACTGAGATGAAAAACCCACGAACAGCGTTTGCAAGCAGATCAGTTCTTGGTGATTTTCGAGCCAAGATAAGCAGATAGAAAAACACTGTGGTCACGGTCGAGACCGGGGCTAGCAAAAAACCTGGAGTTGTGTGCTCATCGGATACACCAATTATCGTCTCCAAGTTCTGACCCGTCAGGGATGCAAGGAATGCACTCACGGTCGCAACCACGCTCACCGACAGGGTCAAATAATCATATTTGCGGAAGCGCCTAGCAAGCAGGGATGCAAAAATCATCAAAACAGATAGTGGCACGGCGATAACCGTTAGGTGAATCACCAATGGGTGCAGCGGCAACCCATCTAGCAGTACAACTCCCTGGTCTATGGACATCGATTTCCAATCCTTGGTTATAAGGGCAACCAGACATGACTTGAGTTCAATCCCGAGATTGTTGAGTTGCTCTAATAATTAGCGCTTTGGTGCAATCCAGCCTATTATTTTTACTACCTAATAAAAGGCGAAAGGCCAACGATGACTGAGCGCCCATGGATGGAGCAATACCCCGCGGATGTTCCAAAAGAGATAGTTGATCTTGGATACAGCAATCTTCCTGATCTCTTGCAGGACTCTGTAGACAACTATGCAAAGCAGACAGCTTTCACCCAGGTGATGCCAAACGGCATGAATGGATCACTGACCTATCAGCAGGTTGATAAGCACTCTGACTCTTTCGCAAAGTATTTGCGTGAGCAACTAAAGCTGAAACCAGGAGATCGGGTTGCGGTTCAGATGCCCAATGATCTTGCCTATCCAATTGTTGCGTTTGGAATTTTCAAGGCAGGGCTTGTTTTAGTGAACACCAACCCGCTTTACACGCCATCAGAAATGATTCACCAGTTCCGAGACTCTGGTGCCAGGGCACTTGTCATCATTGACATGTTTGCCGACAGGCTTCCTGAGGTTTTGGGAAAGACCAACATTGAAACAGTGGTGACTGTGAAGATCTCTGAGTTTTTCCCCTCAGTTGTGGCAGGTGTCATACGCCTTGTTCAAAAAGTCTGGAGCAGGACCCTGCCGAAGATCACCGTCCAGCACACTCCTTTCCAGCAAGCTCTGGACATGGGCTCAAAAACTAATGCAGATGTTGCTAGCTATCACAAAGATGTGAACCTGGACACAATTGCAGCATTGCAATACACAGGTGGAACAACAGGTGTTTCTAAGGGTGCGATGTTAACCCACGGCAACTTGGTTTCCAACACAATGCAGATGATTGCAATGAATGGCAAATACATCCGAGCTGGCAAAGAACTTGTGTTGACAGCCCTGCCGCTGTATCACATCTTCGCCTTCACGGTGAATTTGCTTGGTTTCTACCACGTGGGTGCAAGAAACATCTTGGTTCCATCCCCTAGGCCCCCAGGGAACATGAAGCGAGCTTTTGAGAATTACAAGATCACCTGGCTCAGTGGAGTGAATACCCTGTTCAACGCATTGTTGAATGAGCGCTGGTTTATTGAAAGACCGCCAAAGCACATGGTCGCCTCCGCAGCTGGTGGAATGTCACTGCACGACAGCGTTGCCATTAAGTGGCAGGAAGTCACCGGCACCCCGATTGTGGAGGGCTTCGGTTTGACTGAAACCTCACCTGTTTTGTCATTCAACCCATTGGGTGGGAAATCAAAACTTGGTTCAATTGGAATTCCTGTTCCTTCAACCGACATTCGATGTGTTGATGAAGATGGAAAGCCAGTTGCTGCTGGTGAACCAGGGGAGCTGGTAGCCAAAGGCCCACAGATTATGAAGGGCTACTGGCAGAGAGACGACGAGACGGCCAACTCAATTCGCGATGGCTGGTTCCACACCGGTGACATAGCAGAAATGGATGAAGACGGTTATTTCAAGATTGTCGATCGCAAAAAAGACATGATTCTGGTCAGTGGCTTCAATGTTTATCCGAATGAAGTGGAAGAGCTAATTTCTTCCATGGACGGAGTCTCCGAAGTTGGTGTCATTGGTTACCCCGATGAGAAAAGTGGCGAGAAGGTTCACGCCTTTGTGGTCTCCTCTCTGCGTGAACCAAGCAAAGATGAAATCATCGCTTACTGCCGTGAGCACCTGGCTGGCTACAAGGTGCCATCGAAGATCACGATCGTGGATGAGCTACCAAAGAGCCCCATTGGAAAAATCTTGAGAAGAGAACTTAGAGACGGAGCAGTTGCTTCTGACTCAACCACAGAGAACAAGGGAGCTTAGTCATGCACAACCTAATGATTCTGGCTGACGAAGCAGGTGCAGCAACGGTAGTTAATGAGTTTGAGCAGACTCTGCTTCGAATTCTGGTGGTAATCATCATGTTTGGTCTGGGTGCCGGGCTTACACCGAAAGACTTCGGGTTAGCACTCAGGCGTCCCTGGGGATTAGTAATTGGTTGGGCGACACAATTTTTGATCATGCCCCTGGTTACCTATCTATTAATAATTTCAGTTCTGTTGCCGTTTTCAACGGTTGAGGGGATTTTGTTTGTTGCTCTCGGGGCGTTGATTATGGGTAGCGTTCCAGCAGGAACAACTTCAAACCTGTTTACCTATTTCTCCAAGGGCAATGTTGCCCTGAGTGTCACAATGACTGTGAACTCAACCCTCTGGGCTTTCATCATGACCCCTGCGGCGTTGTTTATTTATTCAAACCTGCTGGGACTGGATGAGTCATTATCTGTTCCATTTAGCGAATTGGCACTTGTGATTGTCGGACTGATCATCCCGGTTGGGCTTGGCATGATTCTTCGTCGCTACAGCGCGAATGTGGGTGCCGTAATCGAATTGATTGGAAGCGTTGTTGGACTGTTGTTCATTCCGTTCCTAATCATTATTTGGGTTCCAAGAAACTGGCAGTTGCTTCTAACAACCGAGTGGCCAACCTACGTCATTGCCATTGGCATGGGAATTGTTGGAATCACGGTTGCCTATCTGATTGCCAAGGCAATTAGATTGCATCCAATGAACGCTCGAACAATTTCGTTGGAGACTGGAATCAATAATGGCCCACTAGCGATTGCCGTGGTTGTAGCTGTTTATGCGGATAACGCTGGCCTTGACCAGATCTTGTTGGTTCCTGCCCTTTACTCGCTGTTCATTGTTTTGATCTCAACGGCAGTCACGCTGGTGTTCAGAAGGGCCAATGTTGCTGCGGAGCAAAAGATACCGAGTTTGCTCTAAAAACAAGGCTCCCAGGGTTTTTTGACCAAGTTGCCAACTAACACGCAATGTTGGGGCCTAGCCTATTAGGAGTAAAAGGCAAAGGTTTTTGGTGATGGTTGTAATTGATGGGTTGCGCAGCGGCGTTGAAAAATTTAGAAAACGTGAGACGTTGTCAATCGCAAGATTGCTATCAGCGTCGAACCTAATTGTTCCTCTGTTGGCGCTAGTTTCTGGACTGATTGCTTTTGTCCCCTTTGTCGGTCGAGAAGGAACCGACTGGTATGGGTTGGGAATAGGCGGTGCGTCATTGATTTATTTTTCCTGGTCCATGCTTTTGGCATCCAGAGTCGAGTCAGTGCAGAAACTTTTTGGCGGTTTTGACAGGACCTATATTTGGCACCGGATGTTTTCACTGCTCGCCGTATTGACCATGTGGCTTCACATTCAAGCCGAGAATGATGTGGCCAACGCGATCATGCCCTTTGGCGAAGACATGGCTGAATTGGGTTACGAGTTGGCGGAACTAGCAGAGCAAATAGTGATTGTGTTGACGGTTATTTCAATTTTCAAAATTGTTCCCTATGCGATTTGGAAGTTCTCACACAAGCTGTTCATCATTCCGTTTTTATTGGGCGCTTTTCACTTCATAACTAGTGAGAACACCTTTGCCCTGTTTTCGGCATGGAGTAATTACTTCTTAGTTTTCGTTGGTTTAGGTACCTTTGCCTTCGGTTATAGAGTGCTGGCAATTGATTTTGGTCTGAGCTTGAGAGCTTTCAAAGTTTCAGAAATCAATGATTACGACCAATACTTAGAGATAACAGTTGCTCCAACAAGAAAAAAGACGATTAAGCTTCCCGAGGCCGGACAGTTTGTTTTCATCAGCTTCCCAGAGTTTTCAAAAGAACAACACCCATTCTCGGTCTCTGAGTTTCAGGCCAATGGTGAGCTGACAATTAGGGTCTCAAAAACCGGTGACTGGACAAGGAACAAGCTTTCCAAATTGCGCATTGGCTCCAGGGCAATGGTGTCAAAGCCAAGTGGTGAGCTGAAACTTGATAACCCTAAAGCGGATAATCGCGTTTGGTTTGCTGCGGGTAGTGGCGTGGCACCGTATTTGAGTGCTGTTGAGCTAATCAAAGATTCAAAGCCAACCAAGTTGGTCTATAGCTATAGAGAGGCATTCAGACCCATGGCTTTGGAACAGCTGAGAGCACTGGCAATTGAGTCTGATCAATTCGAGTTGGTTGAGATCAATACCGCCAACCGCTCCAGACTTCAGGCTGAAGAAATAACTGAACTTGCCAACCCATCAGCACACGTGGTTGCTTGCGGACCAGAGGCGCTAATTGATTCAGTAAGAGTAAATAGCTCAGAGGTTGAGAGCTTTGATTTTGAAATGTATGACTACAGGCTTTCCTATGATCCGAAACCGCTTATCAAAGAGGGATATAAAAAGGTCCGCCAGCTAATCGGAAGAAACTAATTAGTTTCTAGGCCGGAGCTCTGCAACCATCGGGCAGACAAATGGGTCTGAGTTGTTACTTAGCCCCACTTTGTTGAGGTGTTTCATTATCTGCATGTAGCTTGCAAGTAAGTTCATCTCAACCAGCGTTACCTGGTTTTCTTTGCAGTAGTCCACGACTATCTGGTGAGTCTTTCTTAGGTTGGGCCTTGCCATTGATGGAAATAAGTGATGCTCAACCTGATAGTTCAAACCACCCATCAGGTTGTCTTTGAGCCAACTTCCCTTGATGTTTCTGGAGGTGAGAACCTGACGGGAGAAGAAATCTAGCTTGGCGTCTTTTGGAACCAGTGGCATTCCCTTGTGGTTTGGCGCGAATGCACTTCCCATGAAAAAACCAAAGGTCATCATCATGGTCATCCACAAAGCCGCAGCCCATAGCCAGCCAAACATCAAAGCAAGAATCAGATACGGGGCGAACTGCCTGATCATCATGAGTGAAAATTCAAGAACACGAACTCTGAGCGGTTTGTCTTTGCGTCCAAGGCCCGCGAATGAATCAACCAACAGATCAAATCCGGTGAAGAGCAGAAGAAATGGGAAAAGGTATCCCTGACGATTACTCAGCCATCTTTCAAATCCACGTTTTTCCTCTTTTGATTCGGTGGTGAAGCTCAGAACCCTGATGGCGATGTCTGGGTCTTGACCAATCTGGTTGGGGCGTTGGTGGTGCTTATTGTGTTTCCTCAGCCAAAAGCCGTAGCTCAGACCTGCAAACAAATTAGCGAGCACCAAACCAACAGTGTCATT
>Ga0209923_1000087_pt1 | contig 23468 bp, 25 predicted proteins | sample SalPon1_A_H2O_MG_FD_185696 | JGI IMG/M metagenome (GOLD analysis project Ga0209923, IMG submission 185696) | Salt pond water microbial communities from South San Francisco under conditions of wetland restoration - Salt Pond MetaG R1_A_H2O_MG... | ecosystem: Environmental > Aquatic > Non-marine... | reverse complement strand
GACGCTAGACACAGATGCGATTGAAAAAGCTTTCAAATCAGGAATCGATGTTTATCTGCTTTGCTCTCCTCATAACCCAGTTGGAGCGGTTCACTCAAAGCAGGATCTCGAGAGAATTGCAGAGCTAGCTTTGGAGCACAACGTAACTGTTATCGCCGATGAAATTCACGCACCCCTCACTCAATCATCAGCAACCTTCGTTCCATTCGCATCTGTCTCAGATGCGGCCAAGCAGGTGGGAATTACCATCACCTCCAGCTCCAAAAGTTTTAACACCGCTGGCGTGAAGGGCGGGCTGATGTCTTTCGAGAGCGAGGAGTTGAAGAAATCTGCAACGGAAAACCTGCCAATGGCCGTTCCTTACAGAACATCAATTTTGGGAATCGCTGCCATGATTGCAAGCTTCACTGATTCAGACAAGTGGCTGAGTAAAACCGTCACTCAAATCGAGAAAAACTTTGAGCTTTTGAACTCTTTGGTGCTGGATTCGGGCTGGGCGCAGACGTTTGATGAGAAAGCAACTTATTTGGCGTGGCTGGATGTTAGTGGCCTTGGCTTAGAACAACCAGCAAAGCAAATACTGGAGCAGGCAAGAGTTTCTGTGGTGCCGGGCAGTGATCACTCCATTGACGATCAGGGCTATAAGAAATATGTGCGAATGAACATTGGAACCTACCCAGAAATCATTGAGCAGGCGGTTGAATCAATCAGCTCGATTGCAAAAACTCGATAATTATCAAACTGACCACGGCTCCGGCAAAGATGTTGAGCCATAAAAAGCTCTTCCAGCCCCAGTTCGCTTTTTCGCAATCTTGGTCTGCAAGGTTCCAATAAGGAAGCAAAATCCCGACATAGGGAATTAGTGCAATTGCGGCTATTGCCTGAGGTTGCCCAGAGCCGACCAGCAAAACAGCAGAGAGCAAATACAATCCAACAGCGAGCCTTACAGTCCAACGAGCTCCGATAGTGGTGGCAATTGAGCCAATCTTGGCCAGTCTGTCTGCCTTCACGTCCTGAACCGCCCCAAAGGCGTGTGAAGCCATGGACCAAAAAAACAATGCGCCAATGATTGGTAATGCTTGAACCAGTTGGTCAGGCGAACCTGCAATCGAAATAGCAAACACAAGAGGACCGGTGAAGTGGGCGGCACTTGTGATTGAATCCAAAAACGGAACCTCTTTGAATCTAAGCCCTTTGACCGAATAGGCGACAACGCTGAATAAAGTCACCATCAAAATCAAAGAGCTCAATAAATCACTCATCAAAAGCAGATACAACGCAAAGGGCCCAGCCAGTCCAAAGGCTGCAATCAAGGTTGTCCTGTGCAGTTCGGGTTTGAGCAACGCTCCCTCAACCCCGCCTTTTCTGGGGTTCGCTAAATCGCTCTGATAATCAAAAACATCATTGATTCCATACATCAGCAGGTTGTAGGGAATCAGAAAGAAAATCGAACCAATCCAAAAAACGGCATCAAACTGTCCTGCGATCAGCAGGTATGCAACCGCAAAGGGAAAGGCTGTGTTTATCCATGAGATTGGTCGAGAGGATTGAGCGATTAGAAAGAAGTTGTTCATAACCGAATTCGAACAAAGTTATAAACGGATGGAACTAGTACCAGCGCAACTAAGGTGTAGGCGAAATCTTCAATTGGAGCTACCCCCAGGCGAATGCCTGAGATCTTGTCCGGGTCGTAGTCAACAATTCCACTGGCAATAATCAGGTTGTCAAAAACGAGGGTAAGAAACAGCATCACTGCTGCGGTCACGGATAACGGCTTGGGGGATAACCACTTGCGCATCAGGAATGCATAGATTGCGAAGACAGAGAGAACAGAGATTGTAAGCAGGATGTAGGTCATTTCATCCTCTTCTCTGCAAAGCGGTAAACAACCAAGGTTGAATAGCTAAGCAAAATTAGGAAGAAAAGCTCTTCTACTGGAAGCTCTGGGGCAATCAAGAATCCTGAGACATGCTCAGCCGGCCCTATGAAGAAAATACCCAGTTCAATTCCAACCAAGTCCCATGCCAGGAAAACTGCAACTCCAACAAGCACTGCCAAAACTGTGGCAATCGGAGAAACAAATAGTGCCAGCCCGTGCCGACGATCAATTGCACCGGTTCCCAGTATTGAAACAATCAGGGCGGCAAGGTAGCTAAAGCTAATCAAATCCATCTAGCGAAGCCCCTTCCACTCGGTTTGGCTCGACAACTCCTGTTCAATCGGACCGTTTGAGGAGTCATCGGTTAGGTGCTTATAAACAAGCTCGGCACCGATTAGACACATTGGCAGACCGATACCGGGAATTGTGTTGTGTCCAGAGTAGAAAAGATTTTTTAGCTTTTTCGAACGATTCTGTGGTCTGAAGAAAGCACTTTGACGCAGGGTATGCGCCATGCCTAAAGCCGTTCCACTCCAGGCGTTGAATTCATTTACAAAGTCTGCGGGCCCGACAGTTCTTCTAACGACGACCCGCTCTCGCAAGTTTTCGATTCCGGCCCAGTTGCCAAGTTGATCGATGATTTGATCCGCTCTTTTTTCTAACGCTTCATCGCCCTCACCGTTTATGCCACCAGAGCCAATTGAGGGATCTGCTGCTGAGGGAACCAAGATGAAGATATTTTCATACCCCTCGGGGGCAACCGTGTCATCCGTTTTTGAAGGCATGCAGACATACATGTTTGCGGGGTCCGGGATGGTGCGCTGGCCATCTGCTTTTGCAAATACCTCTTTGAAGCCACTCGCCCAGTCTTCTGTGAACAACAAAGTGTGGTGCTCCAGCTGTTCAATTTTTCCCTTGATTCCAAGGTGAATGAGCAAAGCTGATGGACCCGGGGTTTTTTTGGACCAAAACGACTCAGGGAAGGTTTGCTTATGACGGGGGAGCAGTTTGGTTTCCACATGATGCAGGTCTGCAGAACCAACAACCACGTCCGCTTCGTATTTCACATCTCCCACCATCACGCCGGTCGCCTGGTCTCCATTGCACAAAATTTTGGTGACCTCAGAGTTCGTGTTTATCTGCACACCATGTTGAACAGCAAGTCTCTCTGCCGCTTCAATCAGTGTGAACATTCCACCCTTGGGGTAGAAAACACCAATATTCATGTCCACGTGAGTCATCAGGTGATACATGCTGGGTGTTTCATAGGGGCTTGCGCCCAAAAACACAGCTGGGTAGTCCAAGATTTTTTTCAATCTCTCATCCTTGAAAAACTGGCCTGCGTAGCTATCAAGGGATGTGGTCAAAAACTTTACGAACTTGCCAGCCTGGCGAACAACTTCTGGGCTAGTGAAACCCTTTGCGTTTTTGAAATTCGTGTATAAAAAGTGTTTGATGCTGAGTTCATAAGCGTTTTCAGCGCTGGCTACATATTTCTCCAGTGACTCAGAGCCGCCCTCTTCGATTCCTTCAAACATCTCTCTGTTTTTTTCCAGGGAATCGCGAACAATGATTGGCTCGTCATAACCTTCAACGATTGTTTTATAGGCGGGGTCGAGTTGAATCAGATCCAGTTCTTTCTCGGCAGTGGTCCCCATGAGTTTGAAAAACTGATCGAAGGCGTCTGGCATTAGGTACCAACTTGGACCCATGTCGAATTTGAAGCCGTCTTTTTCCCAAAGGTAGGCCCGACCCCCAATGCTGTCTCTAGATTCTAAAACAGTGACCTTCATGCCTGATTTGGCCAAAAGTGCCGCAGTTGCAAGACCCGCAATGCCAGCACCGATTACTATCGCTGTTTTTTCTGTCAACTACCCGCTCCTAAATAACTCGTGACCAATATCCGAAACTTGTTTCCATTAGCAACACTAATTCGGGTGGAAATAAGTTCCTGGGAACTGGTCTTGGAAATCTTTTTATTTAGCGCTGCAAACAACTCGCATGCGGCTCGCACGGCCCTGGCTGCAGTTGAAGGCAGCAGGGGTATGGCATTTCTTGCCTTATCCAGCTCTGAATCAATGTCCCTAACCAGTCGCTTTTTGGTTTCCTCATCAAAGTTGTCGACCTTGACACCTGGAAAGTAACTTCTTCCCAACCTTGAAAAATCCGCACTCAGGTCTCTTAGAAAATTAACTTTTTGAAAAGCGCTTCCTAATGCCAGGGCACCTTCTTTTAGAACCTGTGACTGCTCAGAGTCATAATCTCTATCTTTGATGAAAGCCTGCAGGCACATCAGTCCAACCACCTCAGCTGAGCCATAGACATATTTTTTGAAACTTTCCTGATCATGCTCGGTGTCAGTCAAGTCCATTTTCATGGAATCAAAAAAAGGTTTGACTATCTCTTTTTCAATGCCGACCTCTCTGGCAGTGACAGCGAAGGCATGTAGCACCAGGTTGGTGCTGTAACCAGTTTTCATTGCTTTGTAGCACTCGGCTTCGAAGTCTTTTATTTCCTTGGCTGGATCCAATGACTTATCACCCTTGGCAGCTTCTGCAGCGGAGCCGTCCACTATTTCATCAGCCACTCGAACCATTGCATAGATGCTTTCGATGTGCTGCCTGATGTCTGGCTGAATCAACTTGGTCGCTAGCCCAAAGCTTGTTGAGTAAGAGTAAATAACCTCCCGTGAGCTTTTCTGCGCCGCTTTGGTATAAAGCGCAAGCCCAGTTGGTTCTCTGGTCGTATCCATTTCCACCACTCTATGAGGCTACCGCTTTTGAATTTGATTAGACTAATCGCATGGCCAATAACATGAAACCAAGAAGCTCGGATGTAACCAATGGAATCGAGCGCGCCCCCCACCGTGGAATGTTGCGCGCAATTGGAATGGGCGAAGAAGATTGGGTGAAACCCCAGATTGGAATTGCCAGCAGTTATAACGAGGTGACCCCTTGCAACCTAAGTCTGGATCGTTTATCGGAAGCCGCTAAACAGGGAGTTTTTCAAGCTCAGGGTTACCCAATGCTGTTTGGGACTATTTCTGTTTCGGATGGAATCGCAATGGGTCACGAGGGCATGCACTTCTCACTGGTTTCTCGAGAGGTGATTGCAGACAGCGTTGAGACCGTCATGAGCGCTGAGCGCTTGGATGGCTCGGTCACACTCGCTGGTTGCGATAAGTCTCTTCCAGGCATGTTGATGTCAGCGGCCAGACTTGATCTTGCCAGCGTGTTTTTGTATGCGGGTTCTATTGCTCCGGGTTGGGTCAAGCTAACTGACGGAACTGAAAAGCAGGTGACCATCATTGACGCTTTTGAGGCTGTTGGTTCTTGCAAGGCTGGTCTTATGAGTGAAGAGGACCTGGAAAGAATTGAAAAGGCGATTTGCCCGGGTGAGGGTGCTTGCGGCGGAATGTACACCGCTAACACCATGGCCAGCATTGCCGAGGCACTTGGAATGAGTTTGCCTGGATCTGCAGCACCTCCAAGTGCCGACAGAAGAAGAGACAATTGGGCTCACCGAAGTGGTGAGGCAGTTGTAAACCTGATATCAAAGGGAATCACCGCAAGAGACATCATGACCAAAAAGGCGTTTGAAAACGCCATTGCTGTTTTGATGGCATTCGGTGGCTCAACCAATGCTGTTTTGCACCTTTTGGCAATTGCCCAGGAGGCAGAGGTTGATTTGCTGCTTGATGATTTCAACAGAATTGCCGATAAGGTCCCACACCTTGGAGATCTGAAACCATTCGGCCAATACGTGATGAACGATGTTGACAGAGTTGGCGGTGTTCCTGTTTTGATGAAGGCTTTGCTGGATGCAGGTTTGATTCACGGAGATGCTCTGACGGTTACTGGCAAGACAGTTGCCGAAAACCTTGCTGACATCAATCCACCAGACCCCGATGGAAAAATCATCAGGGCAATGAACAACCCGATTCACAAAACCGGCGGCATCAACATCTTGAAGGGAAGCTTGGCTCCCGAGGGTGCTGTTGTTAAGACTGCAGGCTTTGACGTTGCAAGCTTTGAAGGCCCAGCAAGGGTATTCGAACGCGAGAAAGCTTGCATGGATGCACTCAGCAATGGCGAAATCCAAAAGGGTGATGTTGTCGTAATCCGCTACGAAGGGCCCAAGGGTGGACCGGGCATGCGAGAAATGCTTGCAGTCACTGGTGCAATTAAGGGTGCGGGACTGGGTAAAGATGTCCTACTATTGACAGACGGAAGATTCTCAGGCGGCACAACCGGACTGAGCATCGGACACGTTGCACCTGAGGCAGTGGACGGAGGTCCAATCGCACTGGTGCGCGATGGAGACATAATCAGCGTCGACATTGCAAGTCGCTCTATAGAGCTTCTCGTAGATGAGAGTGAATTGGCCAGTCGTAAATCCGACTGGGAACCATTGCCCTTGCGATACACCAAAGGTGTATTAGGAAAATATTCAAAGATTGTTGGCTCCGCAGCTCGTGGTGCCTACTGTGGCTAAGGATAAAATGACTGAAACAATGACCGGCGCGCAAGCCGTTGTCCGCTCGTTGGAAGAGTTGGGGATAACAGATATTTTCGGCTTGCCCGGCGGAGCAATTTTGCCAACCTACGATCCGCTGATGGATTCTGAAAAGATTCGTCACGTGCTGGTTCGCCACGAACAAGGTGCTGGGCACGCAGCTGAAGGTTACGCTTCTGCAACCGGCAAACTTGGGGTTTGCATTGCAACCAGTGGACCGGGGGCTACCAACCTGGTTACACCAATCGCTGATGCGCACATGGACAGCGTTCCTCTTTTGGCAATCACCGGTCAGGTCAACTCTCACGCAATTGGAACCGATGCGTTTCAAGAGGCGGACATTGTTGGAATCACAATGCCTATTACAAAACACAGTTTTTTGGTAACTAACGCCAAGGACATTCCGGCTGTTATTTCTGCGGCGGTGGAGCTTGCGACATCTGGCAGGCCCGGGCCTGTACTGGTGGACATCACCAAGGATGCGCAGAACCAAAAGTTTGAATTTAGCTGGCCACCAAAGCGAGACATCTTGCCTGGATATAAGCCAGTTACCCATCCGCATGGACGTCAGGTTGAGGCAGCGGCCGAGCTGATTTTAGCTAGCGAAAAACCAATGCTTTATGTTGGTGGAGGAGTAATTAGAGCCGAAGCTCACCAAGAATTAGCTCGGTTGGCTGAGGTCACCGGAGCACCCTTGACCACCACATTAATGGCAAGAGGTGCATTCCCAGATACCCACCACCAGCACCTGGGAATGCCGGGAATGCATGGAACCGTCCCTGCTGTGACCGGCTTGCAAAAAGCTGATCTGTTAATCACCCTCGGCGCCAGATTTGATGATCGAGTAACGGGTGAGGTTTCTAGCTTCGCCCCCGGTGCCAAAGTGATTCACGTCGACATCGATCCGGCCGAGATCGGCAAGGTTAGACATGCTGATGTGCCGATTGTTGGGGATGCGAAAGTTGTTATTGCGATGCTGAATGCAGAGCTAGAAAAAAGACTTGCTGGCAAAAAGCCTGACTATTCAGACTGGTGGCAGTTTATTGATGGATTGAAAACTAGGTATCCATTGGGTTACGAGGAACAAGAAGATGGAATTCTCGCTCCTCAGTGGGTTATCAAGCGCATTGGTGAAATGACTGGGCCTGAGGGAATTTTCGCAGCAGGAGTTGGTCAGCACCAGATGTGGTCAGCGCAGTTTATTGATTACGATCGACCCAACTCTTGGCTGAACTCGGGAGGGGCCGGAACCATGGGTTACAGCGTTCCCGCCGCAATGGGGGCCAAGGTTGGAGAGCCAGGCAGGGATGTTTGGGCAATTGATGGCGATGGTTGCTTCCAGATGACCAATCAGGAGCTTGCAACCTGTGTGATAAACAACATTCCAATCAAGGTGGCAATCATCAATAACAGCTCCCTTGGCATGGTGAGGCAGTGGCAAACCCTGTTTTACAACTCAAGGTATTCAAACACCGATCTACACACGGGTGCTGACACTCAGATGGTTCCTGATTTTGTGAGGCTTGGTGAGAGCTACGGATGTTTGTCAATCCGAGCAACTAACGAAAAAGAGGCGGAAGAGGCCATAAAGCTAGCGCTTGAGACCAATGACCGCCCTGTCGTCATTGACTTCATCGTTGGACGTGATGCTATGGTTTGGCCGATGGTGCCTGCTGGAGTGAGCAACGACGCGGTTCAGTATGCGCGAGATGCAAGACCTGTTTGGGAGGGTGACGAATGACAAAGCACATCCTTTCCCTACTGGTTGAGGACAAACCTGGTCTACTGACTCGAGTAGCGGGTCTGTTTGCAAGGCGCGGATACAACATTCAGTCCTTGGCTGTGGGCTCCAGTGAAATTGAAGGACTTAGTCGCATCACAGTTGTGGTTGCCGTTGAGGGCCACCCACTCGAGCAAATCACCAAGCAGCTAAATAAGTTAGTCAATGTTGTGAAAATTGTTGAACTGGAAGAGGAGAACTCAATTTCCAGAGACCACATGATGGTGAAGGTTAGAACCGAGGCCAATAACCGCAGTCAGGTGTTGGAGGCGGTAAATCTGTTTAGAGCCAGAGTGGTTGACGTCGTGAGTGACTCGGTAGTTATCGAGGTCACCGGAGACAGTGCTAAATGCCAAGCTTTTCTGAGGGTATTAGAACCTTTTGGAATCAAAGAACTCGTTCAATCCGGAGCAATTGCAATTGGCCGCGGCTCCAAATCCATGAGCGATCGAATCAAATAGGCCAGGAACCAAAAGGAGCAATAAATTGGCAGAAATTTTCTATGACAAAGACGCCGATCTAAGTCTGATTCAAAACAAGAAGGTTGCAGTGTTGGGTTTTGGCTCACAGGGTCACGCGCACTCACTAAACCTTCACGACAGCGGTGTTGATGTTGTTGTCGGTTTGTTGGAAGGGTCAAAATCACGTGCCAAGGCCGAGGAAAAAGGCCTCACCGTGCACACCCCAGACGAAGCTGTTAAGTGGGCGGATGTCATCGTTATCTTGGCACCGGACCCCGTTCAGCGCGATCTTTATAAGGACATGGTCGAGCCAAACCTTACTGCTGGTAAGGCCTTGGTTTTCGGTCACGGATTCGCAATTCGCTACGGCCTAATCAAGCCACCAGCAGATGTTGATGTTTTCCTAGTTGCCCCTAAGGGACCTGGTCACATCGTGCGTCGTGAGTACGAGGCAGGAAGAGGAGTCCCAAACCTGATTGCAGTTGAGCAGGATGCAACTGGCGAGGCTTTTGAGCTAGCACTTAGCTATTCCAAGGGCATTGGCGGAACGAGAGCTGGAACCATCAAGACCACCTTCACCGAAGAGACAGAAACAGATCTATTCGGCGAGCAGGCAGTCTTGTGTGGAGGAGCTTCTCAGCTGGTGCAGTACGGCTTCGAGACATTGGTCGAGGCTGGTTACCAGCCAGAGGTTGCCTACTTCGAGGTTTTGCACGAGCTAAAACTAATTGTGGACCTGATGTATGAAGGTGGAATTGCTAAGCAGCGCTGGAGTGTTTCTGACACTGCAGAGTACGGTGACTATGTCTCTGGGCCAAGAGTTATTACACCCGACGTGAAAGACCACATGAAAGAGGTTCTGGGAGACATCCAGAATGGATCATTTGCTGAGAGATTTATTACTGACCAAGACGCGGGAGCTCCAGAATTCCAGAGCCTCCGCGCCAAGGGCGAAACCCACCCGATTGAGAACACCGGTCGTGAGCTTCGCAAGTTGTTCAGCTGGATCGAAAATAAAGACGATTACAGCGAAGGTAGTGCAGCCAGGTAATTACTGGCTCACCATTTTCCGCATAGCTAGTGCTAGGGGAATCGCAACCGCGAAGTGGATTGCAAGCAAAATTGCAGCTGCTACCGGGTCTGCGATTCCCGGCACTGGTGCCAAGAAAACAGCAAACACTACAAGCACTGCAATCCAGACATTTCTGACTGGGTTCGCGGTGTTTTTTAGCCATCTTGCAACTAGGAATGCGCCAATTCCAGAAAAGATTGTCAATAACCCAAAGGCAATTGCTGGAATCTGCTGGTCCAGAGCTGGTGCGTAGTAATCTGCTTCCAAAGCAAGCCCTAGGGCCCAAAGCGCATATACCGAGACCAAGGCCGCGACAGTCGCAATTGAGAAGCTGGTTGTGTTGTTCATATCACTCCAATTATTTGATTGATGATTACCGCTAGGCTTTCACACATAACTAGATTTTGAGGGAAATTTTGCCAAAACCAATTGTTTTGATTGCAGAAGAACTATCGCCAGCAACCGTTGAGGCATTGGGCGATGAGTTCGAGATTAGAAACGTAAACGGAGCAGACCGAGAGAAGCTTCTTCCAGCTTTAGCCGAGGCGAATGCGGTGCTAATCCGTTCAGCCACAAAAATGGACAAAGAGGCCATTTCTGCAGCTCCAAATTTGAAGGTAATCGCTCGCGCCGGTGTTGGCCTAGACAACGTTGACACCCCCGCTGCCACTGAACACGGTGTGATGGTTGTGAACGCTCCAACTTCAAATATTGTGAGTGCCGCGGAGCTTGCAGTTGCACACATTTTGTCCCTGTCAAGAAACATCGCAGATGCTCACCACTCAATGAAGCAGGGCGAGTGGAAGAGATCCAAATACACCGGTGTCGAGCTATATGAAAAGACCATCGGCATTGTTGGACTTGGTCGAATTGGAACACTGGTTGCCAATCGCTTAGCGGGTTTTGATGTGAAGTTGATTGGTTTTGACCCTTATGTGACTCAAACCCGTGCTGAACAAATCGGGGTTGAACTAGTGGATTTGGATGAGCTTATGCGGCGAAGTGATTACATCACCATCCACATTCCAAAAACCACAGAAACCACCGGCATGATCTCCGATGAGCAGTTTGCGATGGCCAAATCCAATCTGATGATTGTCAACTGCTCCCGCGGAGGAATCATCGATGAGGACGCCCTATACACAGCTTTGAAAAACAACACCATTGCTGGGGCTGGTTTAGATGTCTACAACTCTGAACCACCAGAGGGTTCAAAACTCTTGGAACTGGATAACATCTTGCTCACCCCGCACCTTGGCGCATCAACTGGTGAAGCTCAGGAAAAAGCCGGTATCAGTGTTGCCAAGTCAGTTCGTCTTGCTCTGGCTGGGGACTTAGTTCCAGATGCAGTGAACGTGGCGGGTGGATTAATTGACTCTTCGGTAAAGCCGGGAATTCCATTGGCCGAGAAGCTCGGTCAACTGCTTGCGGGCATTGCTCACGCCTCGATGACAGCGGTTGAGATTGAAATCCGTGGTTACATTGCCGAGCATGATGTGACAGTTTTGAAGCTTGCAGCACTAAAGGGAATCTTCCAAAATCTAGTTACCGATCAGGTTAGTTACGTAAACGCACCACTTATTGCTGAAGCAAGAGGGGTTGACGTGAAGTTGACCACCGACACCCAAAGCGAAGAATACCGAAACGTAACCATCCTTCGTGCAACCCTGGGGGATGGTTCAACCGTTAGCGTGTCTGGAACAGTAACTGGGCCCAAGTTGAATCAAAAGATTGTCAACATCAACGGATACGACGTTGAGGTGCCAATGGATGAAAACTTAGTTGTGATGGTCTATGACGACCGACCAGGAATCGTTGCGGTCTATGGAAGCGCATTTGCAGACGCCGGCGCGAACATTGCTGCCATGCAGATTGCCAGAAAGAGCGAGGGTGGCAAGGCACTCAGTGTTGTCACCGTGGATTCCCCGATATCAGCTTCAATCTTGGATGAAATTCAAGCCAAGATCAAAGCCGATTACATCAGGTCTATCACTATTCAAGAGGCCTAGAACTCAGAGCGAGCAAGTGCATCCTGGGCAAATTTCCATGTGGTGTATCCGCCAGAAAGATTTTTAGCTTTGATGCCTCTGCTGGAAAGAATCTGAATGGCGGTGTGAGCCCTTTGCCCAACCGCACAATGAACTACGTATTCTTCACCGGCTAGGTCATCCAGGTGCTCTCTCAGCTCGTCAACCGGCGCCAAAATTGCTCCTGGAATGTGTCCACGATCAAATTCAGATTGAGTTCTAACGTCCAGAATTTTCAGGCCTCTGCTCAGTTCTGATTCCAACTCATTCCAGTGAACGTTGGGGGATTTCTTTTCCAGCACATTGTTGCCAACATAACCAACGTGGTTGATGGCATCCTTAGCTGAACCAAACTCTGGTGAGTAGGCCAATTCCAGGTTCATCAAATCATCCACGTGAAGCCCTGCATAAATTGCAGTTGCCAGAATATCGATTCGTTTATCGGCACCATCTTTTCCAACCGACTGTGCGCCCAAAAGTTTTCCGGTTTCTGGATCAAATAGAACCTTGAGCGAAATTCGCTCGCTCCCGGGGAAGTAACCTGCGTGACTTCCGGGGTGCAAATGAATTGCACTGTATTCGATTCCCATACGTTGAGCCAAACCCTCGGTGATTCCGGTCAAAGCTGCGGCCATGCCAAAGGCTCCAATGATGCCGGTACCAATTGACTTCCTGGCGGGAGCCGTCTTGCCAGCAATCACATCGGCTACCAACCTGCCGTGACGATTCGCCAAATTGGCAAGCCAGATCATCTGGGGCTGGTCGGTGATTAGCGATTGCTTCTCAACTGCATCGCCAACCGCAAATATGTTTGGATCACTGGTTCTCAGGTTTTCGTCAACCTTGATTCCTCCGGCAACGCCCATCTCGATGCCAGCCATTTCAGCAAGTTTGCTGTCAGCAACAACACCGACTGAGGAAACTACTAAATCAGCTTCGATGACTCGACCGTCTTTAAGCTTCAGTTTATTTTCGCTAATACTCTCTGTTTCTGCACTGACCGCTATGTCGATTCCGTTTGCCTCAAGGTTCGCCTGGAAGGGTTCAATCATCTCGATATCGAACTGTGGCAAGACGTGATCACGGAATTCCACCAGGGTGGTCTTTACGCCTCTGTGGTTGAGGTTCTCAGCGAGCTCAACACCGATGAAGCCAGCACCCAGAATGGCTGCTGATTTGATTTCCCCGTCATCAACCATTTGCTTGATGCGAACTGAGTCCTCAACGTCCTTCAGCACAACCGCACGCTCAATGCCTTCGATTGGGAGTTTCCTTGGGTTTGCACCCGGGGAGATAATTAGGTAGTCGTAATCTTCGGTCTGCTCGCCAGTTTCAGTGTTGACGGCAGTGATCTTTTTATTTTCGCGGTCAATACTTGTCACCTCGGTGTTCACGCGAACATCAAGGCGGAATCTGTTCCAAAGTGATTCTGGTGTCTGCAACAGAAGACTTTCTTTTTTGTCGATGACGCCACCTACGAAATAGGGAAGACCGCAGTTTGCAAAAGATACATAGGGCCCCTTTTCATAAACGATGATCTCGGCGTTTTCATCTAATCTTCTGAGTCTGGTGGCCGCGCTCATACCGCCTGCGACGCCACCGATTATTACTACCTTCATTTTCTAAACCGTCCTTAGTCCTGCTCTTTTCCAGGCGACCATGCCACCTGAAACATTGGAAACCTGATACCCAGCCGAGGCCAAAACCTTGGCTGCCTGTGCCGAACGCATACCTGATTGGCACATCACCATTACGGGTCGCTCTTTAGCGATACTTCCCAATCTGCTCTCCAGGGAGCCCAGGGGAATGTGCTTGGCACCCGGCGCATGCCCAGATTTCCACTCATTGCTTTCGCGAACATCAATTAGTTGAGCTCCATCATCCAGGCGTGCTTGCACGTCGGTTACTTTGATGGCTGAGTTTTTTGACTTGAATAAACCAAACATCAGATTGAAGGCTCAAAACTAACAGTCTTACCAGAACCAATCCAGGCTGAGGTGCCGCCAGCAACGCTGACGCAGTCCATCCCCTGCTGCTCCAAGTAGTTTGCGGCGGTCATTGACCTGCCACCACTTGCGCAGATGATCCAAATCTTTTTGTCCTTTGGCAATGCACCCAGGTTGTCTGGGATTGAGTTCAATGGGATGTGCTTGGCCTGGGGCACGTGCCCATCTTCAAATTCAAAAGATTCTCTTACATCAATTACGTATTCACCCGCTGCAATCGCCTGATCCAACTGGTCTACGGTTACTTCCTGAGCCATCATTTCCTTTCGGTTTTTTGTTTTTCTATGACAGGGATAAAAATGCTTTTTCTAGCCTCTTGCGATCCTGATCGCCGTTTTCATCCAAGGCGCATGCCGCTAGGCCACTGCTCATCAAAGCAAATCCTGCACGGCTAATTGCGGCGTTGGCAGCAGCCAGCTGGGTTAGTACATCGGTGCAGTCGCGACCTTCTTCGATCATCCGCACAACACCGCCGAGTTGACCTTGAGCGCGAACCAATCTTTTGCGCACAGCCTCTAACTCTTTTTCGTCTAAATCCATGGTGTCTCCTTGACTACTTAGAAACCTTAGCATACCCTAGGGGGTATCGAAAGGACATCATGAAAAAGTTTTTCAAAGTGTTGGTAGCGGGTCTAGCTGCCATGTTCATTGCAACCTCCCTTGCGGGTTGCGCAGAGCCAGAGCAGGTAGCCATCGAGGACTACGCAATGATCATTGACGTTAGAACCCCTGAAGAGTTTGCAGATGGACACTTAGAGGGTGCCGAGCGAATTGGCATTGCCGATGCAGATTTTGCCCAGAGAATCAACGAGCTGGACAAGACCGAGGATTACTACATCTACTGCAGAAGCGGGAACCGTGCAGGTCAGGCCATCAACTACATGCAGGACAATGGTTTCACCGGTGAGCTAGTAAACGGTGGCAGTGTTGGCAATGCCAGCAGTCAAACCGGGCTTGCGGTGGTGAAGTAATTGGAATCTGAAAAATTTTGGGACGCTCGCTACCGAGAGCAACCCAAAAGCTGGGGCGATGACCCCAATATCTTCCTAAGCCAAATCGACCTCCAGGGTTTTTCCTCGGCGGTCGATTTGGCCGGAGGTAACGGAAGAAACTCGCTTTGGCTGGCAAGCCAGGGTTTGAAGGCAGAAAACGTCGACATTAGTTCGGTTGCCTTGGAGCAATTTTTAGAGCGAGCTGAAAAGCGCGAGATTGCCGATAAGTGTTTGGCCACTCAGTCTGATGCAACAAATGCCAAGTTCCAGCTGACTCCAGAGTTGTTGGTGATTGCCTATCTGCAAATCCCCGCTAGCGATTTTGCGAAGGCATTTCATAATGCACTCACTCAGGTTGCCGATGGTGCCAAGGTTTTTGGTGTTTGGCATGCTGTTGAGAATTTAGAAGATGGATATGGTGGTCCGCCCAGTAAAGATGTTTTGGTTTCCAAAGATCAATTAGAACAACTTGCCTCTGAGCATTCTTGGAAACAGTTGAAGATTGAAAATCGCAATCGAGAAGTAAACACCGAAGATGGTGTGAAGATAGCAATCGATGTTGTCTTAGAAGGAACCCTCTCCAGTTAGCAATGCCCGCCCATCTGCACTAAAGTTGAACAATCAACTGAAGGGTGTCGGGTGGATAAGCTGAATTTGGCTGTAATTCCAGGAGATGGAATCGGTCAAGAAGTTACCCCGATTGCATTGCAGGCTTTAGAAAAAGCACTGACCGTAAAAGGTGTTGAGCTATCCCATAAACAATTTAATCTTGGAGCCGAAAGATATCTCAAATCAGACGATTTGTTGACTGAAGATGATCTGAGTCAGCTTGCCAAGCACGATGCAATTTTGTTAGGTGCCGTGGGTGACCCCAGAGTGCCAAGCGGAGTGCTGGAGCGTGGGTTGCTCTTGAAGCTCAGGTTTGCATTTGATCACCACGTAAATTTACGACCAGCAAAATCATTTTCGGGCTTCGAGGGCCTATTAGCCGGAAACCCTAGTTTTGACTTTCTGGTTGTTCGAGAAGGCACCGAAGGCCCCTATGTTGGAAACGGCGGAGCAATCCGAATTGGCACTGAAAACGAGGTTGCCAACGAAGTAAGCGTGAATACTGCTTTTGGTGTTCGTCGAGTGGTGCAGTTCGCTTTTGAGCAGGCTGCAGCAAGGGATAACCGTTTGACCCTCGTTCACAAAACCAATGTGTTAACCCACGCGGGTGGACTGTGGCAGCGAACCTTTGATGAGATTTCCGAGCAGTTTCCAAAAGTGAAGACTGACTACATGCACATTGATGCAGTCATGATTCACATGGTCAGCAACCCAGCTAGATTTGACGTGATTGTCACCGACAACTTGTTTGGCGACATCATCACAGACTTGGCAGCAGCAATTGGAGGTGGAATTGGACTGGCCGCATCGGCTAATCTAAACCCTACGGGAGCATTTCCCTCCATGTTCGAACCCGTTCATGGTTCGGCACCGGACATAGCTGGAAAACAGCTTGCCGATCCCACCGCGGCCATCCTCTCCGCGGGTTTACTTGCCGAACAGCTTGGTTACAACATTGCGGCCAAGCAAATTAACCTGGCCGTAGCTGAATACATTGCCGAGGGTCAGCAGCAAAAATCCACCGACAAAATTGCAGAAAGTATTTTGGCAAGAATCTAAAGAGGAAATTATGAGCGTTGAGTTTCACCAGTCGTTAAATCAGTATCCGTTGCCTGATGTTGCGCGCGAGGCTATTTTGGCCAACCCAACTTTTGGAACACACTTCACTGACCACCAAGTGGCGATTTATTGGGAGAAGGGCAGAGGTTGGCACCAGGCCGAGGTGATTCCATATGGACCCATTCAACTCGATCCATCCGCAGCTGTTCTCCACTATGGCCAAGAAGTCTTTGAAGGCATTAAGTCTTACCGTCACGACGATGGATCAATCTGGACATTCCGACCAGCGGAAAATGCTAAGAGATTGCAGAAAAGTGCGAAGAGAATGGCGTTGCCAGAACTTCCCGAGGAGCTTTTCATTCAGTCTTTGCACGAGCTGATCAAAGTGGACGGTGCCTGGGTTCCTCAACCAGAGAAGGAAAAGACTCTTTATTTCAGGCCTTTCATCATTGCCGCGGAGAACTACCTGGGTGTTAGGGCTGCAAACCGTGCGGAGTATCGATTGATTGCATCTCCAGTCGGTCCCTATTTCACGGGAGGCTTGAAGCCAGTTAAGATTTGGATTGCTCTGGGTAGTGCTCGAGCAGGCAGGTATGGAACAGGTGAGGCAAAGACTGGTGGAAACTACGCCGCTAGTCTGTTGGCCCAGCAGGAGGGCCAGGACAACGGCTGCTCACAAGTGTTGTTTTTGGATGCAGAGACCGGCGAATACATCGAAGAGCTTGGTGGCATGAACATTTTCTTTGTCAAAAAAGATGGCTCGGTGCTGACCCCGTCTCTGGATGGAACGATTTTGCGAGGAATCACACGAGACAGCATTGTGACACTCTTGGAAGACAAAAACATCGATGTTGAACAGCGCAAAATTACCCTCTCAGAAATTCGTGAGGGAATGAACTCGGGGGAAATCACAGAGGCCTTCGCCTGCGGAACAGCTGCGGTTATTACGCCGATCGGACAGCTCATTTCCAGCGAAGAAACCATTGGTGATGAAAACACTGAGCCAGGAGCCCTGACTGTTTCGCTTAGGGAGGAGCTCACGGGGATTCAATATGGCAGGGTGGAAGACCAACACGGTTGGATGCACAAGTTAGGTGATAAATAAATGCGAATAGCTCGTTTCAGTGATGGTGAAGTGCCCAAATATGCAGTCGTTGACGGGCCAGAGCTAGCGGTTTTGAAAGGTCACCCACTGGTTGACGGTTATGAATCAACCGGTGAAAGAGTGGCCATCAAAGAGGTGAAACTTTTGTCGCCAACACTTCCCTCCAAGATTGTCTGCATTGGCATGAACTATCGCGCCCACGCAATGGAGATTGGCCAGGACGTCCCAGACGAGCCACTGATGTTTTTCAAACCAAACACGGCGGTGATCGGCCCAGGAGATCATGTTCAACTACCTCATCAGAGTAATCAGGTGGAGCTAGAGATTGAACTTGCGGTCGTGATTGGCAAGTTGACAAAAAACGTCACAGTCGCAGAAGCCGCCGAGCACATCTGGGGCTATACGGTTGCCAATGACGTAACTGCAAGAGATTTGCAGTTCAGTGACCTGCAGTGGGCAAGATCAAAAGGTTTTGACACATTCTGCCCAATAGGGCCTTGGATCGAAACTGAGTTTGACCCAGATGACCAAGCTATTGAGTCAAGAGTCAATGGCGAAGTTAGACAGAAAGCTTTGATCTCAGATATGAACTTCAAGCCTTTGGAGCTAGTGAGCTATGTCAGTGAAAATGTCACCTTGCTGCCTGGCGATGTAATTGTCACAGGCTCTCCCGCTGGAATCTCCAAAATCGATAGCGGAGACGTTATCGAATGCGAGATTGAGGGTGTTGGCACCCTGATAAACCCCGTTACGTAGACTGAGCGGGTTATGTCAAAAATTTCAGCCCCTGTTACCAACGCTTCAGGCCCCGATATCCGTGTCCGCTTTTCTCCCTCACCAACTGGTATTCCTCATGTTGGTTTGATTAGAACTGCTTTATTCAACTGGGCTTATGCAAGACGCCACGGCGGCAAGTTCGTGTTCAGGGTGGAAGACACTGACAGCTCGAGAGACAGTGAGGAGTCACTAAATCAAATCATTGATGGGCTTCACTGGTTGGGAATTAACTGGGATGAAGGTTATTCGGTCGGGGGAGAGTTTGGTCCATATCGACAAAGCGAACGCAGAGAAAAATATCAAGAGGTAATTTCAAAGTTAGTTGAGTCGGGTCACATCTATGAGAGTTTCCTAACCGGAGATGAGATCAAGCAGCGAAATATTGATAATAATCGTCCGGTGCAACTGGGTTATGACAACAGTGAGCGAGAGCTATCTGACCAACAGCGACAGGCATATTTGGACGAGGGAAGACAACCTGCTCTTAGGGTGCGTGTTCCAGATCAAGAGATCAAGTTCAATGACTTAGTTCGTGGCGAGGTCAGTTTCCCAGCGGGATCTTTTCCAGACTTTGTTGTAGTGAGACCAACTGGTGACCCTCTCTACACACTTGTAAACCCAGTCGATGATGCATTGATGGGAATCACCCACGTGCTACGGGGAGAGGACCTGCTCAGCTCAACCCCCAGGCAGATTGTTCTCTACAACTCAATGTTTGAAGCGGGCATCACTGAGTTCATTCCGAAGTTTGGACACCTGCCGTTTGTTATGGGTGAGGGCAATAAAAAACTTTCCAAGAGAGACCCCGAGAGCAATCTGTTTTTGCATAAAGAGCGTGGCTTTATTCATGAAGGGCTTCTGAACTACCTGGCTTTGCTGGGGTGGTCAATTGGACCAGATAGAGACATTTTTAGTCTTGAAGAGTTGTGTGACAACTTTGAAGTTGAAAATGTAAACCCAAACCCTGCTCGATTTGATCAGGCAAAGGCAGAGGCCATCAATGCCGCCCACATCAGATTGTTAGATCCAGCGGATTTTGAATCAAGGCTGATTCCTTACCTTAAGGACGGAGGATTGGTTGATTCAGAACCAACCGCGGAGCAACTTGTGATTTTGAATCAGGTGGCGCCACTGATTCAAGAACGAATAACCGTTTTGAGCGAGGCTGTTGAGATGGTTCGATTCTTGTTCGTTGAAAATCTGGATTACGCGGATGACGCCCTACAGAAAATGCCAGACAACACCACGGAGATTATTGAGAAATCAGTTTCGGTCCTGAACCAGCTTGAGAGCTGGGAGACCGAGGCAATCCAAACCTCTCTGCAGCAGGTCTTGATTGAATCCATGGAACTCAAGCCCAGAATTGCTTTTGGACCTTTGCGATCAGCAATTAGTGGGAGAAGAGTTTCACCTCCACTTTTTGAGTCTATGGAGATCTTGGGGCGAGAAATATCCATCCAAAGGCTTGAACAGTTTCCATCCATAGTTGCTTCACGCTAGGATAGTTGCTCGAGCCGAAGTGGGCTCAACCCTTGGGGTATGGTGTAATTGGCAACACGGATGATTCTGGTTCATTTGTTCTTGGTTCGAGTCCAGGTACCCCAGCAAGGAAATAATGCTTGAAAATTTTGCAACTTGGTTCTTAGTTGTCTGCTTTTTGGTTCTTGCAGTTTTTCAGTTAGCTCTAGCTCTAAATCTTTCAATGGGAAAGTTAGCCTTCGGCGGGGAATACTTAGGAAAACTTTCCAACAAATACAAAGCAATTAGTGTGCTTGGCGCCCTAGTCGCGATTGCTCTAGCGGGGCACTATTTGGCGGAAGCTGGTGTGTTTGAGAGCCTGCTTCCACAAGATGGCAGAAATACCGCCAACTGGGTTTTTTTCATAGCTTTATTTGTGGCATCACTCATCAGCTACCTTCCGAGATTTAAATCAGACAGGGCACTCTGGAGCCCCATTGCTGTTGGAATGACCGCAAGTGCACTGATTGTTGCTTTATAAATCCCAGCTCTGTCCTGGTTCAAGGTATCTAAATTCGCCACCATTGGATTCAGTGATTTGCTGAATTCTGGAGTTTTGAAGATTGTGACCAATTTCACTCAGCAGTGCGTTATGGGTTGGGAACACTCTTTTAGGCTTTGTCAGGTTCAGAAAATCAATCACATCAGCAATTTTTAGCCACGGAGCACTCGAGGGCATTGCCAACACGTCTACGTCATAGTCACATGGCGTGTAGCTATCTCCTGGGTAATAAAGACTGTGATTGACCATCACCGCTGTGTTTTGAACCAGTGGTATTGATCTGTGAATTTCTTGATGCAGATCCCCAAAAAACTCCAATTCGAAGTTTCCGACTTGATGCAGATCACCGTGATAGACAACCTCAACATCAATGCCCTGCAGTTTCTCGTCAACCTCGGAGGTGGAGAAGATCTTCATTTCTGGGTTCAGTTGCAGCAACTGCTCAATTTTTGATTGGTCGCAATGATCGTCGTGAAGGTGGGTAATTACGGTTGCAACCGCCTTGGTTGCCTCGAAGTCCTCGCTGAAGTTACCTGGGTCAATCCAAACGGATTCACCGTTTTGTTCTAGCTTCAAACAGGCGTGGCTAAATTTCGTAATCTTCATGATTTCTCTCCGCTAACAGTCTAAATTTATTGGGATTGATTGGAGCGAGGATGCTGGGATTAGTTATTAATCCAAATGCTGGAGGTTCGGTGAAGAGAGCCTCAGCTTTGACAATCGAATACCTGGAGACTAATTCCATCTCCTACAAAATTCTTTCTGCAGAGACTCCAGAACAGATGCAGGCAAATCTAATCAAGTCAGAGCCAAGCAGAGTGGTAGCCGTTGGTGGCGATGGGACCCTGCAGTCGGTTTTGAGTTACGTGGTTGACAAGCAGACCGAGTTGATTGCCATTCCTGCAGGTAGTGGAAACGATGCCGCCAGAAAGCTAGGGCTCACCTCAAAAAAGATCTCTGAAATATTGCATCAAGGACTCAAATTAGAAAAGTTTCAAGCAATTGATGCCATTTCTGTTCAAACCAATTTGGGCAAGTTTGTAACCATCGGAACTTTGTCAGCTGGTCTTGATTCATTTGTCAACAAAAAGGCAAATGAGTTCAAATTTGGCGGTTTTTTGAAATACCCGGCTGCACTTCTGAACCAGGCCCCCAACTTCTCAGCAATTGATTACGAGTTGATTATCAACGACGAGGCTGAAAACTTTCGGGGAATGCTTTGCTCTCTCACAAATTCAGGAATCTTTGGGGGAGGCATGAAAATAGTGCCAGAATCGAAATTGAGTGATTCAACATTGGAGTTATTCAAAGTTTCCACTATTTCTAAACCAGAGCTTCTAACAGTTTTCCCCAGAGTTTATTTGGGAACTCATCTGAGTCATCCGGCGGTTTCAGTTCAGACACTGAATTCGCTGCGACTGAACGCGGATGTTGATATCTATGCCGATGGTGAGCCATTGGGGTTTGGTGGCTATCAAGCAGAGTTACTTGGTGGAGTTCTGAAAGTGGCAATCTAAGCTTTGCAATGAGGTCAAAATTGTGGAATACTTTCCTAGTTCTCGGCCCCATCGTTTAGCGGCCTAGGACGCCGCCCTCTCACGGCGGTAGCGCGGGTTCAAATCCCGCTGGGGTCACTAAACTCGCTCTCAACGCCAAAAGCTTGGGAGCGAGTTTTTTATTTTTGCCATCGAGCAGAGAAGCTGGTTGCAATCACTATCATCACAACCGGAATGAAGGCAGCGGCATTAAGACCACCAAATGTGAAGTTCACCAAAATCACTCCTGCAATTGCTCCACCAAAGGCTCCCGCAAGGTTCATCAGGGTGTCGCTGAATCCTTGAACCTTGGTTCTTTCTCCAGTTGGAACAACTTCACTAATCAGCGCCGAGGCTGCCACGGTTGCTGCGGACCAACCAAGCCCTAAAAAGAAAAGACCAATAAAGACCAGCCAGTAATCACTTTGGCCAAATCCAGAAATTATCAGAGAAATCAAAAAGATTAGCTGGCCAAGCAGGATTGTTTTTACAGTGCCCACCTTGTCACTCATGATTCCAAAAACTGGCGCGAAGGCATACATGCCTGCGATGTGCATGCTGATTGTGAAGCCAACAGCAGTTAGGTCACTGCCTGAGGAGTGCAAGTGAACCGGGGTCATGCTCATCACTGACACCATCACCATGTGACTCAAGGCAATGGCCATAACCGCATAACCAGCCATTGGGTATTTTCTAATTACCTCTAAGGCAGCTTTGAAATTAACTGATTTCCCACTTGGCTCGATGCCTGCTTCTCTGCGAGCGACTATTAGAGGATCTGGCTTTAGTCCAAACCAGAAAATCGATGTTGAGATCAATTGAGCCATCACCGTGAAGGCAAAAGGCCCTGTGAGTTCGGGCATTCCAACCAAAGAACCAAACCACTCTCCAGGACCGAACATGTTTGGCCCGACCACGGCTCCAACGGTGGTTGCCCAAACAACTATCGATAAATCTCGACCTGTTGACCTTTTGCATGGAAGGTCGGTTGCCGCAAACCTTGCTTGCAATTGAACGGCGGTTGCTGAACCTAATAAAAATAAGGAGAGCATTAAAGTGAAAGGGTTTTCAATAGCGGCACTTATGACGATTAAGACAGCCCCAGAAATGGCCAGTGCGGCACCAGTGGCCAGGGCAATTCTGCGACCATATTTGCCCGCAAGATTTGCAAGTGGCATGGCCCAAACCGCGGCACCAAGTGTTGCCAGTGTCGCCGCCAAACCACTGAGCTCAGCACCGATGATTTCAGCCGCTAGCAGGGCTCCAACGGATAAGGTTGCACCTAAACCAAAGCCACCCATCATCTGACCTGCGGCGAGTACTCTTACAGTGCGTTTCTGCAGTTGTTCAAATGGGAAGTCACTCTGACGATTTATTGTTGGGGCAGTAGCCATCCACGCAGAATAACACTGCGGTAAAATAGGGAAGCCCTACTAAGTGAGGAAATTTTGGCTGAGAAACTAACTCTTGCAGAGAAACTCTGGAGAGACCACCTAGTGGTCAAAGGTGAAGACGGTGCGCCCGATCTGATTTACATCGATCTGCACCTGATTCACGAGGTCACCTCACCGCAGGCTTTCGACGGTTTGAGGTTGGAAGGTCGCGACATTCGACGTCGTGATCTCACAATC
>Ga0209923_1000086_pt1 | contig 23511 bp, 15 predicted proteins | sample SalPon1_A_H2O_MG_FD_185696 | JGI IMG/M metagenome (GOLD analysis project Ga0209923, IMG submission 185696) | Salt pond water microbial communities from South San Francisco under conditions of wetland restoration - Salt Pond MetaG R1_A_H2O_MG... | ecosystem: Environmental > Aquatic > Non-marine... | reverse complement strand
GAAGTAGAGATCAATACCGGCGTGGTCATCGGTATGATCATCGTATTGTTTTATGCAGTACTTGGTGGAATGAAAGGCATCACCTATACTCAGGTTGCGCAGTATTGCGTATTGATATTTGCCTTTTTAGTACCGGCTATATTCATTTCATTCCAAATGACCGGTAATCCGATACCAATGATCGGCATGGGCGACACATTGGCCAGTCAACCGGATACTTATATGCTTGACAAATTGGATGGACTAAGTCAGGAATTAGGTTTTAATGCCTATACAGAAGGCTCTAAAGATATGATCGATGTTTTTGCTATAACGTTAGCGTTAATGGTAGGAACTGCCGGTTTACCGCATGTCATCGTTAGATTTTTTACCGTAAAGAAAGTTCAGGGTGCGCGAAAATCAGCCGGCTTTGCCCTACTTTTTATCGGTATTCTGTACATCACAGCGCCGGCCGTAGCTTCTTTTGGTAAATTGAATCTCATGCAAACGGTGAATGAAGAAGAATACAAAGATGTGCCTGAATGGTTTCATACCTGGGAAAACCTGGGACTCTTAGCCTGGTCAGATAAAAACTTAGATGGCAAGATCCAGTATCTGGGAGAAGCTAAACAAGGCGGTCCAGCACTATTGGACAACCCGGAGTTCAAAGATGGAGCAAAAGGACAAAGCGGTGAAAGGATAGTTACAAATCCAACGGATAATAAGAACGAACTTTACGTAGATCGTGATATTATGGTCTTAGCTAATCCGGAGATCGCTGATCTACCCAACTGGGTCATCGCGCTAGTTGCTGCCGGTTGTTTAGCCGCCGCTTTATCAACGGCTGCAGGCTTACTTTTAGTTATCTCATCATCGGTATCACATGATCTCATCAAAAAGATGATCTATCCTAAGATCACGGATAAAGGCGAATTGATCGCTGCTCGTATAGCATCAGTATTTGCAGTGGTTGCTGCGGGCTACTTTGGTATTAATCCTCCAGGGTTTGTCGCGGCCGTAGTGGCATTAGCTTTTGGTCTGGCCGCATCTTCTTTCTTTCCGGCGATCATCCTGGGTATATTCTATAAGAAAATGAACAAGGAAGGTGCTGTGGCCGGTATGGTCACCGGTGTTTCCCTGATGCTTTTCTATATGCTCAAATTCAAGTTCGACCTATTTGGTGGCGGAACTCCTGAAGATTGGTGGTTCGGCATCTCGCCTGAAGGTTTTGGTGCCGTCGCGATGGTGGTCAACTTTATTGTTTCAATTGTAATTAGTAAATTTACTCCTAATCCGCCGATAGATGTTCAGGAGATCGTGGAAAACATCAGAATACCTAGTGGCGCCGGAGAAGCAACCCACTAATGATCTGATATGAAAAAAAGACATCAACAGAAATTGATAATTTTGTCTGTCAGTTTGATGTTTATATGGAACATCCCTTTGGTGATGCTGTTCGATGAAGACAACATCGTCTGGGGATTTCCCTTTTTTTATTTCAGTATCTTTTTAAGTTGGCTTTTGGCCGTAGGAGTTGCTTATTTTATGATCAAACTCTATGATAGATAAGAGCATCATCCTACTGATCATTTTGCTCTATTTGGGCTTTTTGTTCTATATCGCCTTTTGGGCGGAGAAGAACAAACGCTCAAAAGTGGTCAATTCGCCTTATGCTTACGCTTTATCATTAGCCGTTTATTGTTCAGCCTGGACCTATTATGGAAGCGTTGGCGTTGCCGCACGGAACGGTGTGGATTTTCTAACCATTTATTTAGGACCGGTCATCGCCTCACCCCTTTGGATCTATTTATTGCGCAAGATCATTCGTCTTTCTAAGGTTTATAATGTTTCAAGTATTGCGGATTTCATTTCCCTGCGTTATGGTAATAATCGGTCAGTAGGTGCTTGGGTGACCATTATTTGCGTTTTGAGCATCATTCCTTATATCGCCTTACAGCTCAAGGCCATATCAGAAAGCTTCAAGCTCATCACGACGTCATCGGACAATGCCATCATGGGAGAATACCTCCTGACGGATACCACGTTCTACATCGCATTGTTACTGGCGATTTTTGCGGCTTTCTATGGAACCTTACGCTATGATGCTTCCCAACAGAAAAGAGGCTTGTTCTTTGCCGTTTCCGTAGAATCAGTGATTAAACTGGTCATTTTCCTTATCGTGGGTATTTACGTCTCTTTTTATCTATTTGATAGCCCCGCTTCAATTGTTAGGACTATGCAGAAGAACAGCAATTATAAGGAGCTTACAACGCTTAACGGTCTTGAAGCAGGGATCAACTGGTATTTCACGCTGGCCTTATCATTCGTAGCTATTTTTCTATTACCACGCCAGTTCCAGGCCGGTGTCGTAGAGTATCAAAACAAAGCACAATTGCACAATGCCATTTGGCTGTTCCCGCTCTATCTTTTATTATTCAATATTTTCGTTATTTTTATTGCTTATGCAGGCATCTTGAGTTTAGGGCGAAATGTAAATGCTGATTATTTTTCAATTTTACTTCCGCTGGAGAATGGCCATAGTTTACTCAGTGTTTTGGTCTTTTTGGGTGGTTTTTCGGCGGTGATATCCATGGTGGTCGTGTCTACACTGGCATTATCTACAATGCTAAGCAACAATTTGATCATCCCTTATGGTTTCATCAGTATTTTTCAAAAGAACCAGCACGACAGAAATCAGCAGTTAATCAAAAACATAAGGAGGTTATCTATATTTGGTTTGATTGCAGTGGCATATTTACTGTACGCTTATGTCGATCCGCAAACCTCGCTCTTCTCCATCGGTCTGGTATCGTTCTTGCTCATTGCCCAGTTAGCGCCATCATTCTTTATCGGATTGTTCTGGAACCGCGGATCTGCACTGGGTGCTAAAGTGGGAATGATCGCTGGTGCAGTTGTGGTCGTTTTTAATTATTTGCTTCCCTTCTTTGATCAAAACATTTATCCGATCGATCCTTCCGATCAGGATTGGCAAATCAGTGCTTTGATTAACTTTGGGTTTCTCGATCCGGTAAATGGTACTTTTTTCTGGAGCATACTGATCAATAGTTTTGGTTTTGCCCTGTTTTCATTGATCAGAAAAGGGAATTATAGAGAGCGTAATTACGGCGAAGTATTTGCTAATTCCACGAACGCGATACCGATGAAAGAAGATGCCTTCGTCTGGAAAGGCGAAGCGAACGTGAATGATATTTTAAATATATGGGAAAAGTTCATTGGTAAACAGCGCGCTAAAAAAGCATTACGGGTTTTTACAAAACGTTATGAACTACAAGATGAGAAGCTAGTTGCTGATGCTCGATTCATCAATTTTTCAGAGAAATTACTAACAGGCGCCGTGGGTAGCGCATCCGCTAAAATACTCATAGGCAATGTGGTCAAGGAAAAACCCGTCACGCTGGTAGAAGTACTTAAGATACTGGAAGAGAACAAAGAAGCCCTGGCAAACAATAAGCAGTTGACCCAACAATCCCGGGAGCTCATCCAATTGACCGCGCAACTCAAGGATGCCAATGCGGAATTAAAACAACAGGACAAACAAAAGGATGATTTCCTCAACGCGGTGGCGCACGAGCTCAAAACACCTATCACCTCTATTCAGGCAAGCAGTGAAGTACTACAGGATGATGAAGATATGCCGGATGAGATGAAAGAACAGTTCCTCAAGAATATCATCTTTGATACCCAACGCATTGCCAATTTGATCAATGATATTCTTGATCTGGAGAAGTTAGCCTCCGGCCGACGAAAATTGGAATTGACCGATCAGGACTTACGGCCTGCCATTGATAAAGTGGTGAATAGCTTTAAAGCGCTAGCTGATAAAAAAGAAGTAAGCATTTCTATTTCATCCGATTATGATAAGGTAATGACACAGTTCGACCATGATAAGATGTTACAGGTATTTACTAATCTCTTATCTAATGCCCTAAAATTTTCACCTGAAAAAGAAGGTGAGATCCGTATAGCTATAAGATCGGTTAGCGAGAAATGGCAGGTCACCTTTTCTGATAATGGTAAAGGTGTTCCTAAAGAAGATCAGCCGTATATTTTCGATAAATTCTATCAATCGGCAGGCCAATCGCTCAAAAAGGAAGAAGGAAGCGGCTTTGGTTTAGCGATTTGCCGTCAGATCATCAAACTCCACCAGGGTGATATTCGGCTTGATGATCAATATGAACAAGGTGCGAGATTTATTGTAGAACTCCCAAAATATAAGTTGAATGGCAAAGATACTACTCGTGGATGATGAACCTAATATCGTAATGGCACTGGAATATGCCTTAAAAAAGAAATGCTTTGAAGTCTTCATTGCCTTAAGTGGAAAGGAAGCGATAAATATGTGTCATGAGCAGCAACCCTGTTTAATGGTCTTAGACATTATGATGCCAGAAATGGACGGTTTTGAAGTGATAGAGAAAATCAAAAGCGATACAGAAACTCAAGCGATCAAAACGATCTTCCTAAGTGCGAAGAACAAGCCGGAGGATATAGAGAAAGGACTGCAAGCCGGCGCAGTAGCATATATGACCAAGCCTTTTTCAACAAAGAAATTAATAGAAAAGATAACAGATTATTGTAAACATTAAAATGACGTATTATGAATTATCATGAAGAATATCAAAAAAGCGTGAACAAACCGGATGAATTCTGGTTAGAGCAAGCGAAGCAGCTAAAATGGCTGAAAGAACCTCAAAAAGCCGTAGAACAAACTGATGATGGATTATTCCATTGGTTTCCAGATGGAGAGACGAACATGAGCTATTTATGTATCGATCAGCATATAGATGCCGGTCATGGAGATGAAGTGGCCTTGATATATGATTCTGCCGTGCGCCAAAAGGTCATTAAATATACCTACAAAGAAGTGCAAAAAGAAGTTTCAAAATTAGCCGGCGGACTTGAATCGCTGAATGTAAAAAAAGGAGATACCGTTGTCGTTTATATGCCAATGATCCCACATGCCTTGTTCAGCATGTTAGCCTGTGCACGCATTGGAGCTATACATTCCGTTGTCTTTGGAGGTTTTGCCCCTAATGAACTGGCTATGCGAATAAACGATGCTAAACCTAAAGCCTTACTTACTGCGACCAGTGGTATTGAGGTAGATCGTATCATTCCTTATAAACCTATGGTAGACGAAGCACTGGAGATCGCCGATCATCAGCCGGAACATGTCATTATTCACAATAGGAAATTAGGTGCTAAAAATCCCAGGAAAGCCATTGATGTGGATTATGATGAACTTGTGGAAAGGTCAACACCAGCTGATTATGTGACCTTAGCTTCAGATCATCCGCTTTATGTGCTTTATACCTCGGGGACTACCGGAAGTCCTAAAGGCGTTGTCCGTGATACGGGAGGTTATGCCACGGCATTACAGTATTCCATGAACGCTATCTACGGAATCGAACCCGGCGAAACGTTCTGGGCCGCATCTGATGTAGGTTGGGTCGTAGGTCACAGTTATATCATCTATGCACCGATGATCAATAGGAACACGACCATCATTTACGAAGGTAAACCGGTAAAAACTCCTGATGCCGGCTCGTTCTGGCGAGTGATACAAGACCATAAGGTCAATGTAATGTTTACAGCTCCTACCGCTTTTAGAGCGATAAAGCGTGAAGACCCTGAAGGAAAACTGATTCGGGAACACGACATTAGTTCCTTACGTTACCAATTTCTGGCCGGAGAACGTTGTGATGAGAATACCCTCAATTGGGCTAAGGAAAACCTGCAAGTCCCGGTCATTGATCACTGGTGGCAAACAGAGTCCGGCTGGCCTATCGTTTCTAATTTTATGGGCTATGATCATTTTGAGCAACCGGTAGGCTCAGCTGGTAAAGCAGTTCCGGGATATCATATTGTGATATTAGATGAAGACGGCAATGAAATAGAAGCGAACCAGGAAGGTTACGTTACTATCAAACTACCACTTCCTCCAGGCTTTATGAGCGGCCTTTGGGGTTCTTTAGAGCGCTATCGTGCCGGCTATCTCAACAAATTCCCGGGTTACTACTTTTCCGGAGACGGTGGTTATAAAGATGAGAACGATAATGTGTTCATTACCGGCAGAATTGATGATGTTATCAACATATCTGGGCATAGATTATCTACAGCCGCGCTGGAAGAAGTCGTAGCCGCTCATGATGTGGTCGCTGAATGTGCAGTAGTAGGGATGAACGATGACCTAAAAGGTCAACTCCCATTAGCGATCGTTGTGCCCAAAACTGGAGAAGAAAGTTTTGAGCATTTCAAATTAGAATCAGAGATCATTCAGCAAGTTAGAGATAAGGTAGGTGCTGTCGCATCGCTTAAAAGAGTGGTCGTTGTCAAGCAACTGCCTAAGACAAGGAGCGGGAAGATTCTTAGACGAACTTTACGCCGTATCGTCAATGGAGATGAATACAGCATACCTTCTACCATAGAGGATCCGCTGGTCATCACGGACATCGTGGAAGACCTGGAAAAAGCTAAAGTTGGTGTCTTCGCCAGGGATAAAGCAACCATAGCCAAATCACTTCGTGCGCTAACGGATACGTATTACAGTATAGATTCACTGGCCAAGTACATGGACGTCTACAGGATCGCACAAAACGAACCGGATAATTTCTGGCATACCATCGCTGAACGTAATTTCACGTGGCGCAAGAAATGGGATAAGGTGTCGAGCTTTGATCGGGAGAAAATCGATATCAAATGGTTTCAAGGCGCAAAGCTCAATATCACAGAGAACTGCATTGATCGACATTTAGCGAAACATGCGGATAAGACCGCTATTCTGTGGGAACCGAATGAACCTAAGGAAGAAAGTCAGCATATCAGCTATCGGCAGCTTTACGAACGCGTTAACCAAATGGCTAATGTACTCAAATCCAATGGCATCAAAAAAGGCGATCGCGTTTGCATCTACTTGCCTATGATCCCTGAATTGACCGTTAGTGTGCTGGCTTGTGCGAGAATTGGAGCGGTACACTCTGTTGTCTTTGCCGGCTTCTCCTCTACCGCGCTCGCTTCCAGAATCAACGATTCTGAATGTAAGATGCTGATCACCTCTGATGGCGCATATCGCGGCGATAAGGTCACACCGCTAAAAGATATCGCGGATGAAGCATTGAAGAATACACCTTGTGTAGAGACCGTACTCGTTGCCAGAAGAACCCATCAGAAAATAAGGTTCGTTGATCAACGCGACAAGTGGCTTTCCGATGAACTAAGATCGGCTGAAAAAGAATGTGCACCGGAAGTGATGGATGCGGAAGATCCGCTTTTCATCTTGTATACATCGGGATCGACCGGAAAACCAAAAGGTATGGTCCATACTACCGCCGGATATATGGTATATACAGCATTTTCCTTTCATAATGTCTTTCAGTACAAACAAGATGATGTCTACTGGTGTACAGCGGATATCGGATGGATCACCGGACACAGTTATATCGTTTACGGACCATTGCTCAATTCAGCGACAACAGTGATGTTCGAAGGTGTTCCTACTTATCCGGACGCTGGACGTTTCTGGGAGATCGTAGAAAAACATCAGATTAACCAATTCTACACGGCGCCGACAGCGATAAGAGCTTTAGCGAAACAGTCTCTGGACTTTGTAAATAAGCATGACCTTTCCTCATTGAAAGTGCTGGGAACTGTTGGCGAACCCATAAACGAAGAAGCCTGGAACTGGTATCATGATAATATCGGCAAGAAAAAATGCCCGATTGTTGATACCTGGTGGCAAACCGAGACCGGCGGTATCATGATATCACCAATTCCTTATGTTACACCAATACGGCCAACCTATGCCACCTTACCGTTGCCGGGCATTGAACCGGTACTGATGGACAGCGATGGTCAGGAAGTGGAAGGCAACTCAACGAGTGGAAGGCTATGTGTCAAGCGTCCATGGCCGAGTATAGCCAGAACGGTCTACGGCGATCACGAACGTTATGTAAACACTTATTTCTCTACATTTCCTGGAATTTACTTTACCGGTGATGGTGCGTTAAAAGATGAAGTAGGCTATCTAAGGATCACCGGTCGTGTGGATGACGTGGTCATCGTATCCGGTCATAATCTGGGCACCGCTCCAATAGAAGATGCGATCGATGAGCATCCGGCAGTAGCTGAAGCGGCTATCGTAGGATTCCCACATGAAGTGAAAGGTAATGCACTGGCCGGTTTTATCATTCTGAAAGATGAAGGGAGAAATCAGGACAATCTTAGAAAAGAAATCAATAATTTGATATCAAGCAAGATAGGTCCTATCGCGAAGTTAAACCGCATCCATTTTGTGACCGGCCTACCGAAAACACGAAGTGGTAAGATCATGCGTAGGATATTGCGTAAGGTCTCCTCATTTGAGTTCGATCAATTAGGTGATACGTCTACCCTACTCGACCCGAACGTGGTAGAAGAGATCAAAGGAAAAGTCGAGGATGAAGTGAATCCCTGATTTTAACCGTAAATCAAATGAAACATTAATTGATTTAAAAGTGTTAGGCCTAACTAAAGTTTAAAGCAGTGTGGATAGTTACAACTAAATACCTTGCAGTTAACTTATAATTTCAAATTTACAAACCCCTGTTAATGGCGATGAACGCTTCTTTTAAAGGGGTTTGTTTTTTATTACCATTTAAAACATAGATGGGCATAAAAAAATTATTGCTTTGTTAATCAAGGAAATGATAGGGCTTTTTCTGAAGTTTTATGAGATAATGTAGTGTTTATGACGAATGTCATCTTTAACTATTTATATATTTAATACTTTTATATAAAATCTCAAATCTACGCCTTATGCTTAAAAATGAACCGATAAGCTCAATAATGACCAAGGAAGTTTTTACCATAGATGAAGACGACAAATTACAGGATGCGATTAAACTAATAAAACGAAAAAAAATTCGTCATTTACCCGTCATGAAGGGGAAAAGAGTGGTAGGAATTCTTAGTAGGTCTGATATAGACAGATTAAGTTTTGGGGCTTTATTTGACCATCAAGATAATGCTGACGAGGCAATACTCAATATGTTAAGTATTTCTCAGGTTATGACTGCTAAACCACGTTTTATACAATCTGATGATAGCATTCAAGATGTTGCAGAGATATTTGCTAAAGAAGAGTATCATGCACTACCCGTGGTTGATCATTGGGAATGTAAGGTAATTGTCACTACAACTGATGTGATCACCTATTTACTCAAACATTTTTAGTAGGGAACTTTATCGGGTCAATCAATTAGACCTCTATCTATCAGATGTCTAAGGATCTTTTGCCCTGACCAGAGCTGCTCAATATTATTAATGCCAATAATAGCATATATCAAACTAAAAAAGGTGCTGTTTGATAACAATAGGTTTGCCACCTTTAGAATGAGAGCTGATGTCATTTAGGTTAATACCTCTAAAATTTCTAATTGAAAAGCAGTAGTAACAAATCATCAATTGAATAAAAAGAGAAAATCAATATTCGTAGTTATTTTCCTTTGCTATTGAGCTAATTCAAGAACAACAATATTTAAGCATCTAATGATAAGTATTATCTAATTCATTCTTAATAACGCTTAATTTTCTGAGGATAATATTACATTTGATGTAAATATCAAATAATGGCAAAGAATGTATTAGGAGGTGAATTAAAATCCTGTTCAATAGATCCTATGACGGGTGTTTTTAGAAATGGTTATTGTACTTACACAAAGCAGGATCCTGGATTACATATTATGGCTGCACAAGTTACACAGGGTTTTCTGGAATGGAATAAAGCAAGAGGTAATGACCTGATAACGCCAAAACCAGAATGGCAATTTACCGGTTTGAAGGATGGCGACTGGTGGTGTATTTGTCTTGGCGTTTGGTTGCAAAGCAAACGAGCCGGTTATCCTTTATATCTCAACTTAGAAGCTTGCCCGGAAAAAGTACTAGAATACATTTCAATAGAAGAATTAAAAAGATGGTCTTATCAAGCTAAAGCATAATTTTTTCTAAATTGATTTGGCGTCATTCCCACTTTACTTTTAAAAATTCTGTTAAAATAGCAAGCTGAATTAAAGCCGCAGCTTTGTGATATTGTGGTGATTTTAGTAGGCGTATCTTTTAAAAGTTTTTTAGCAAATTCAATCCTTTTGTTGTTCAAAAAGTTAACAGGTGTCTCACCAAAGGTGAGTTTAAATTTTTTGTAAAACTGTGATGGACTCATGTAAGCCTTATCTGCTAAATAAGCTACGCTCAAATTTTCAGTAAAATTATCTTCTATGAATGATGCTATAAATGCTAATCTATTTTTATTAATATCCATTTTGCCTTCTGACAACAATATATGACGAGCCTTTGTTTGTAATAATCTTATAATCAACTCATTAATCATGACATCTAAAAGGGCATCTTTTGCTTTATTATCATCTACAAACGTCATCATCAATTTATTAACCAGGTGCTGTAAATGGTCATTGTTAAGTATATGTTCAGGTTGAAGTTCAGTCTGTACAGGTAGTTTTATATCATTTTGTATATCGATCAATTCTTTATAATGATCAGTAGTTTTTTTAATTTTCTCTGCATCAATACCAAGGGCTAAACATCTAGTTGGTGAGTTAAATTGGGCATCGGGAAAATCGATTATCATTTTCTCCTGTGAAGGTAATGTAACCGTTTCACCAGGTAAAAAATCAAAACCCGGTGCGTTTCCTACATACATGTGTTTTTTACCTTGTAACATTGAGGCTATGATGGGAAAATTAAATTGTAAATAAATGTTTTCTGCCTTTTTAAAAGTCTCATAAATATATAAAGATGCAAATTCTGCCTCGTAAACTGTTTTATTTTCAACTAAAGCATCAATTTTTTTGGGTCTTATTTGTTCAAAAAGCATTTAAAGTAAGTTAAAATATTATATAAATAGGATAATTCAATATAAATATAGGATAATTCAATTATCTACAAAAAAAATAATTGATTTTTAACAAACTAAAATTTAAATTATGAGTCATTCAAAACCAAAATTTCAAGAAAAGTATGGGAATTTCATAGGAGGTGAATTTGTACCACCTAAAAGTGGGGAATATTTTGATAATACTTCACCTACTGATGGTAAATTTATCGCAAAATATCCCAGATCAAACAAAGATGATGTTAATGCGGCAATAGATGCTGCAAAAGCGGCAGAAAATGAATGGAGTAAAACTTCAGCTACAGAAAGATCAATGATATTAAATAAGATTGCAGATATTATAGAGGAAAACCTGGATGAGTTTGCCGCTATGGATACCTATGATAATGGTAAACCTATAAGGGAAACAACTATGGCAGACACGCCATTAGCTGTAGATCATTTCCGTTATTTTGCTGGAGCGATAAGAGCACAAGAGGGCTCAGCTTCAGAACTTAACACTAACAGCGTATCGCTTATAATTAAAGAACCATTAGGAGTGGTAGCCCAGATAGTACCCTGGAATTTTCCATTGCTCATGTTTACATGGAAAGTTGCTCCGGCACTGGCTACCGGAAATTGCATAGTTATTAAGCCAGCAGAACAGACACCTAGCTCAGTTACTTTGTTTGCTGAAAAAGTTAAAGATGTTCTTCCTGCAGGTGTGCTTAATATCGTCCATGGTTTTGGACCAGAAGCCGGAAAACCGCTTGCCTCTAGCCCGAGGGTAGATAAAGTGGCTTTTACAGGTGAAACGACAACAGGCCAAATGATCATGCAATATGCATCCAAAAACCTGAATCCTGTGACCATGGAGCTGGGTGGCAAATCGCCCAATATATTCTTTAATTCTGTAATGGATAAGGACGATGCTTTCTTAGACAAATGTATAGAAGGCGCGGTCATGTTTGCTTTAAATCAAGGTGAAGTTTGCACGTGTCCATCCAGAATGTTAATTCAGGAAGATATATATGAAGAATTCATAGAAAAAGTAATCGCAAGAACAGAATCTATCGTTCAGGGCGATCCTTATGATATGAAAACACAATTAGGTGCTCAGGCATCTGAAGATCAATTTGATAAAATACTCAGCTATATTAAGACAGGAAAAGAAGAAGGTGCTGAGGTATTAACCGGCGGAGAACAATTTCAGGCTAGCGGTGATTATAAAGATGGTTTTTATCTAAAGCCTACTATTTTAAAAGGTCATAATAAAATGAGAGTTTTTCAGGAAGAGATTTTTGGCCCTGTAGTATCTGTTTGTACATTTAAAGATGAAGCTGAAGCCATCGAAATAGCCAATGACACACTCTATGGCCTGGGCGCAGGTGTATGGACTAGAGATGGTCATCAACTTTATCAAATTCCAAGAGCGATAAAAGCTGGACGTGTGTGGGTGAATTGCTACCATGATTATCCGGCTCATGCCCCTTTTGGGGGATATAAAATGTCTGGCTTTGGGAGAGAAAACCATTTAATGATGCTAGATCATTATCAACAAAGTAAAAATATGTTAATTTCATATGATAAGAATAAATTAGGTTTCTTTTAAAGATAATTACTATGCAGGTAGATCGAGTGAGTATAACGAATAAAGCTTCTAAACTTGTCGAGGAATTAAAGAATCGGCATGGTGAAGTAATCTTCCATCAAAGCGGTGGATGTTGCGATGGATCTGCTCCTATGTTATTGCCCAAAGATGATTTCTATTTGGATGAGTCCGATATACATATGGGTAATGTAGCTGGCGTTGATTTCTATATGAATCAGGCGCAGTATGAATACTGGAAACACACTCATCTAACCGTTGATGTTATCAAAGGAAGAGGCTCTAGTTTTTCTCTGGAAATACCTGAAGGTTACAGATTTAAAATAGACTCAAGACTTTTTACAGAGGAAGAGCAAAAACATCTCAGCACCTAATATTAAATAGAAATTTAAAAATACTCGGAGTTGAGATAGGCATAAATCAGATTATCACTAATTATCGATTTTGAATTAATGAGTTAGATATGTATTATCTAGCTCATTTTTTTTAATACTTACGCCATTTAATATTACAACCCATGCTGGATTTTTGATTTTTATAAACTTCTCTATTGTTAAAAATAGCATCTAAAGCTTCGCTTAGGCTCGTTCCTGAAAGCGAAATACCTTTTTTAGGTCGGGAATCATCCAGGTAAACACGGTATTCTAACTCCAGCTCAGCATTGAAGATATAGAAATCGGGCGCGCAAGCTGCTTTATAAACTCTGGCTAAGTCCTGGCGTTCATCGTATAGATATGGAATTTGCACTATTAAAGAAATATCTCAAGCTGTGGCTTTCTTGACTATTCCACTCTCACATCAGCTATTCTGATGGACGTAGCTTGAAAATAAGCATCAACAGCTCGGTAAATAAATGCTATGCTGATATCCTGACCCTCGTAATCTTCCAGACTTAAATTCCCTGTGTTCGCAATAGAATCAAAACCAGGATCGTTAGCGGTCATCGCATCTACTGCAGGTTGGAAGACTTGCCAATTAGCCGTTTCAAAATTAGTTCCATCATAATCAGTCGATATCTGTAAACCATAAGCTAATGTATTATCATCGATAGGTGCGTCAAATCTACGGTCAAAATCAAAACTCAGCACCGGATCTTCTGCTGCTCCTAAGCTTATATTTGGCGATATCAGCCAGGATTCTGAATAATCATCTCCTGAAGTAGCTTCGCCGTCCGGTGTAAAAGGATTCGTACCAACTCCGGTAACGCCTTGATCATTGTAACAGAAAAAACCACCGGTATTAAAAGAGTTTTGAGCAACGTCAATGATCGTCCAGTTTTCCGGTGGTAATTCAAAACTACCGTTAGGGCCGCAAACATCAAAATCTTCTACAAAAGGTAAGTCATCTTCCTGAACACGTTCATTAACTAAATTAAAGAAGGAAAATCTACCTTCAAAGGGGTTAGTCTGTAAGCCTGAACCTGTGGCTATAATTTCAAATTCTTGTTCAAAGTCGTCAAAACCTATTCCTGATTCAAGCAGATCAAGCTGAAAGCTCACACTTGTTTGACCAGGCTGAACAGGTATATTTATCTCTCCGTTTTCCAGTTGTGGAACTGTAGTGAACTTTTCTCCATAGTTGTTTTGCGGTGCGATGATTCTGATATTAGATGCTGTTGGTGCTGCAGGTGAAATATCTAAATTAATATTAACCGGTGTAAGCGTATCTGTAACGATCTGGATTTCTCGCTCAGAAAAACTTACTACTGCTATATCATCATCGTCACTACAAGCAACAAGTAGACTAAATATTGCTAGCGCTAAAAATTTGGATAAGGTATTAATCGATGTCATAATTTCTTCTTATTGATAGAATTATTCTTGTATTGACCACATTTCCGCATTGATATTATCACCATTCGGGAATTGACGTTGAATGGCTTCTTCTAGATTAGACTGGTTTTGATTGATCTCAGAAAATGGATACATCCATCTTTTGGGAACGCCTTCATCATTAATGATTCCACCGCCATCTACATTAAATACCGGTAATCCTGTTCTTCTGTTATCGTAAAACGGTTCCCAACCAGAATTCAGGAACATAGCCGTATGTTTTTGCTTTAAGATTTGTTCCAACCCAGTAGCAGGTTGATAGCTTATGATCGGTTGTTGTAAATAATTATCGATTTGATCTTCAGCTATTCCATAATAGTTCATCGATGCTCTTATTCCTTCCTCATAATAAGATGATGCATCTGCTGCGATCCAATTCCGATAAGCAGCTTCGGCTATAATAAAATTAAGCTCTGGATAACCCAAAGCTAAATTTGGCTCCGCTTCCGGATCATCAATATATCTGCTGTTTAGGGCTGAACCTTCGCCATTCGTTAATCTGGAAACGTTTTGCCCTATAGGTGCGCTACCTAACAAACCGGAATAGCTGTCAAAGGACATCGGTTCATCACTATTATTACTATCTGGTGCTGCCATTTCGAATAATCTGGGATCATTGAATTCCTTCAATCGCTCCACAAAGGTTTCTTCCAGAACGTATGATGTAGTGATCGATGCATTTTGCCAAAATGGGTAAACATTCCCTGTTTCTTCAGAAAAAGTATACATCGCATTATCCGCTAAGGATTCCATTATTGGATAAGTAGCCGAATCGTTGAAAATACCACTAAATCGTCCGGGAATATTGATATCAGGATCATTTTCCTTTTTAGATAAGCTCATCAAAACGCGTAAATGATAGCTGTTAAAAAGTTTTTTCCATTTCTGTAGATCTCCGTTATAAACTACATCGCCGTTTATCGCTGGTCCATTGATATCGATCAGATCATTAGCTTCTTCTAATAGTTCAAAAATGCTTAGATAAACTTGTCGCTGGGTATCATAAACCGGTGTGTAATTTCCTTGCTCGGCTTGTAATGCATCAGATAATGGAATGTCGCCAAATTGACGGGTAATCTGTTCATAAACAAAGGCTTTAAAGAATTTGGCTATCGCGACAAAGTTGATATTATTAAAATTTTCCGCTTCTTCTTCCATTTTCTTGACCTGTCTTAAGGTATTGTAAAATCCAAAGCTCGCTCTGTCCCAACCGTAATATTGCGCATCTTCTGCCAGGTTGACATTGACTAAATATCGGGATGCCATGGCTGCATTCAGGTCGATAGAATTCAGGGCGGTGACTTCAATATTGGTAAGTAAAAGTCCAGGATTAGCTTCTGTAGTGCTATTAGGATCATTCTGAAATTCCTCGTGATCATTACAACTCACATTGATGAAGAGAAATAAGAGAAGTAATATTTTTAATTTATCGATCAACATATCTAAAGTTTTACATTAAAATTTTGCATTAAAATGGATGCCAAAGTTCCGCATAGAAGGCGTTTGAAGACGCAGATCTGTACCGGAATCCGGATCGATGTAATCCACTTTAGACCAAATCGCAAGATTCCTTCCTATAAGGGAAACCGTAGCCTGTTTTAAAAAAGTGTTCTCCAGCATTTTGGATGGAAAATTATAGCTTAGGCTTACTTCTCTTAATTTTATAAATGACATATCATAGTAATGATTCCCGTAAGCTCTGGAATGATAAGTGGTCATATAATCTTCATAATTGACAACCTGCGTATTCTCTGCATATTCCCGGGTATCATTTACAATATTTCCATCCGTATCATATTCAACCTCACCATCAACGACTACAACACCATCTGCTATATAATTACTTACGCCTCGCGATGATGCTGCTCTAAAAGGATTAACCGTTTCCGGATGTACGCCGGACCAATACATATTTCTTATCGTCCTACTTTGAGCCATACCGCCTTCTCTACCATCTATTCCAATAAACAGGTCAAAGTTCTTATATTTAAAGGTATTTAAAAATCCGTAAACCCAATCCGGATCACTAAAACCTATATGTCTATTGAACGGATCCCTTACATTGATACCGTTATTCCCAATAATATCTCGACCATCCGGTGTTTGTTGCCAAACCGTTGTGAATAACTTATCTGCTCTATCACCTTCTTCTAATTGACCTATATTCTCGCCCTGATCGATCTCAGTCAGATACGTTCTAAATTGACTTAAATTGAAGGTGATATCCCAACTAAGATCCTTATTTCTAATAGGTGATCCACGAGCTACGAGCTCAAAACCCCTTTTTTCAAATTCATTTGCGTTAATCAATCGGGAAGAAAAACCGGAAGCTACTGATATAGGAGCATTCGTAAGATTATTAAAATCCCTGACGAAAATGAAATTAGTATCAAAACTTAACCGATTATCTAATAATCCAAGGACAAGTCCACCTTCAAAAGCAGATGATGTTTGTGGATCTAGATTTGGGCTGATCAAATTACCTGGAAAAGTAAGCGAAGCGTTATTCTGCCAGTTGATACCGCTATTATAAGATTCTAAGTGAGAATAAGTCCCACCATAACTCGCATCAGAAACCTCAGCCCAACTTCCTCTTAACCTAAGATTTGATATAATTTCCGGTAGATCAAACATCTTACTCGCTACATAGCTTAAAGATACTGATGGATAGAAAAAAGAGTTGTTCTCTTGTGGCAATGTGGTTACCCAATCATTCCTGCCTGTAAATCCCAAGTATATCGAATTCAGAAAATCGATATCTAAAGTGGCATACGCAGAACTGATCCTTGATTCAGCATCAAAATTACTTCCTGTTAAAGCGTTTCTGGAATTGGCCAGGTTATAAAAATCAGGAACGTTCAATCCGTTGGTACTAACGGTTGATGCCGTTGTACTTCTATATAAATTAGATGCGCCAAGGGTTGAACTTATATTGATATCATCGGTTAAAGAACGTTCATAGTTCAAATAGACATCGGTGTTGAATTCAAATTCAGACCTGTAAGATTTAGAAAAGTTTCCCTGCGTCCGATTAAAATCCCTGACAAAGCTTATCGGCTGTTTGGTATTTCTATCTAGTGAAAAATAATTAAATCCGTTCCTTACGTTGAGCTTCAAATCATTCGTAAAATCATAGGTTAACGATATCTGGCCGTAAGTAACATCACGATAATAGCCTCTATTGAACTCATTCGCTAAAAAATAGGGATTATTATAAAAACTAGTGCTGTAATGCCTTTGTTGATAACCTTCTTGTCCTTGAACCCAGTAATCCTTTAGGTCTCTAACATCTACATTTGCGCCCATCCAAAGCGCTAGGTTGTAGATATAGCTTTGTGAACTAAAGGCTACTTCGGGGATATTATCAGTCTGTTGTTTGTTGTAGTTCAGGGAAACATCGGCTGTAAATTTTTTGTACTTCAATCTACCGGCAATACTGAAATTTGAATTAGTCAGTTCTGTGTTAGGAACAATTCCTCTTTGATATCTATTCCCTAAGGAAACACGAATGTTCTTTTTTTCATTTCCTGCAGTAACAGCAACGGTATTGTTATTGACAATTCCGGTCCTAAAGAAATTTTCCAGGTTGTTCTTTCCTCTAGATACCCAGGGAATAGGTATTCGTTCACCGGTTTCCGGATCGATAGGACTATTGTATTGTACACGTTCTACAAATCCGCTTGCGGTAGTAGGATCTGGTTTGTCAAGTCTTGGACCCCAGGAAAAACCACTTCCTTCCTGACCGGAGCCGGAACCATCTGAATAAACATAGACACCATTTCTTCCGGAGCCATATTTACTTTGAGTTTCCGGCACACGTAAAAAATCGGTTTGAAACATCGTATTGGATGTGATCTCTACTTGTACATCGCCATCTTCATTGCCGCGTTTTGTCGTAATCAAAATAGCGCCATTCCTCCCTATCGATCCATAAAGTGCTGATGCCGGCGGACCTTTTAAAACATTGATCGACTCAATGTCATTACCGTTTATTTCCCATAGATTAGTAGAAGTGTTTGGCACACCATCAATGACTATCAGCGGGCTTTCTCCTCTAAGTGTCAAACCCGGATTCGCAAAGAATTCTGTTGAATTAAAGACTGTCAATCCGGCCACTTTTCCGGTAAGATTAGAAACTACATTTGGTTCCTGGGTTTTAACCAGCTTTTTACCATCAACTTCCTGGACAGCATAACCTATTCGCTCTTTTGATTTCTTGATGTTCAATGCCGTTACCACAACTTCATCCAGATCGCTGATACTGCTGCTAAGTTGAATATCTAAATATCCAGGGTCGTTCAATATTATCTTCTTTGATGTGTAACCTAAATATGAAACTGAAAGACCTTTAGCTGGTTTTTCCAGATGGAGCTCAAATTCCCCTGCTGTATCAGTTGATGTTCCTCTATTGGTTTTGAAAGTCTGTATAGCAACTCCATACAAGGGTTTCCCTGTAGTTTTATCAGTAACCTTTCCCTGGATCGTTAAGGGAAAGGAAGATTCCGGAAGCTTTTTGATCGTATCACCGGCTTTATCATTTGCCTGTGCTGAGCAATTTAATGATAACAACAGAATACTTGTGATGAAAAAGTATCCGGTTAGAGATATAATTTTGTCATGGTAATAGTGTTTCATAGAATTTTGTTATGTAGATAACCTACTTTACTTCAGCATATCTGCTTTTAGCTTCTGATGGATAATATAATTCATCAATACTTAAAAAAATGAACGCAATTATAATTTAATTAAAGATCAAAGTATATTTAACCTATTCAATTTTTAAAATATTTAAGAGTTTAAAAAGTAAAAAAACACTTTACAGCTTCTAATCTTATGCTTCTACTTATCCTGCCAGGCATTGAACATCCAGCCGAGTGAAAATCAGGCAAGCTTTTTTATCCGCTTCAAGTACACTGCTAATGATTTTTAAGAAGCTAAAATACCTGGTTTATACTATTTATCCATAAGGCATAAAACGATAAGACATATGCTTGCTATGATATTTTAAAACAGCTTACTATAGATATAAAGAACAACAGCTAAAGGTTCACAATTAAGTTTATTGATTAATCTTGAGTTTTTTATGCTAAAATGAAGCTGTTGCCATTTTTTAGATCTTCATTATTTTAAAGCGTTTTTATCAACCTGTTATCGAGTTGAAAATGCACTATCAATGTGTCATAAAAAAGGGTCAACCCATGTGCAGTAAGAAAATGGCAGATAGTATCAACTAGATTTTTTTAGTACCTACGCCATTTGATATTACAACCCATACTGGGTTTTTGTTCTTTATAAACTTCTCTATTGTTAAAAATAGCATCTAATGCTTCGCGTAGACTCCTTCCTGAAAGCGGAATACCATTTTTAGGTCGGGAATCATCCAGTTGACCACGGTATTCTAACACCAGCTCCGCATTGAAGACATAGAAATCCGGCGTGCAGGCTGCTTTATAAGCTCTTGCCACGTCCTGGCTTTCATCGTATAAATAGGGAAATGGATAGTCATTTTCTCTCGCGTTTTCCAGCATCTTATCCGGTGCATCCTGCGGATAATTTTTCACATCATTGCTGGAAATGGCGATGAAACTAAACCCCAATACATGATAATCATTTGCCACGCGGACGATCTCTTCATTCACATGCTTGACATAAGGACAATGATTACAAATGAACATGATGACCGTTCCTTTTTCTCCTTTTAATTCATTTAGTGATAATGTATCTCCAGAAACAACGTCCTGTAATTTGAAATCAGGAGCTTTAGTACCTAATAGCAACATATTAGAAGGCGTTAATGACATAACGGATTTTTTTTGCCTTCAAATATAAGCCAGTTTGTTGGGATTAGCGTTCTATTTATAGGAACACAATAACTTTCTGATCATCTCACTCTAGTACATAACTTCATTTTAATCCATTTTTTAAAATCGGAAATTATTTATAAATTAAAGTTTGAAAATTGAAATACGAGCGACCATGATCGACGATCTTTCTCTGAACATCCATCAACTTATAGCACTGCGGCAAGAGCTACATCAACATCCTGAGGTGTCTAATCATGAATAAAATACCGCTCAACGGATAACCGGATTTTTGAGGTCCACTTATCCCGATCACTTGGTGGAGAACATCGGTGGTCATGGTGTTGCCGCAGTTTATAATGGAAAAAACCGCGGTGTTAGTGTGATGCTTCGATGTGAATTGGACGCTTTACTTATAAGGGAGGTCAATGAAATAGAATATCGCTCAGAAAATGATGGTGTTGGACACAAATGTGGTCATGATGGACATATGGCCATCCTTTGTGGTATAGCAAGTTTACTAGCTCAGAAACGACCTGAAACCGGCCGCGTGACATTGCTTTTCCAGCCGGCTGAAGAAACTGGAGAATGCGCTGCCAGGTTTCTTGCCGACGAAAAGTTCAGTACTATAGAGCCAGATTTCATATATGCCTTGCACAATCTCCCGGGATTTAAAAGAAATCAGATCATCCTAAAAGACAACATTTTCGCTTCTGCTTCTCATGGGATGATCATCAATTTAAAAGGTGCACCTTCCCATGCAAGTCACCCGGAAGATGAAAAAAATCCGGCATTGGCCGTTTCCCAGATCATTCAATACTTGTTCGAGATACCACAAATGCTCAACCAACTTAACAGAACTTCGCTTATCTCACCGGTTGCTTTCCGATTAGGAAATCCTGCTTTTGGAACCTCAGCAGGTGATGGAGAAGTAGTGGCGACCTTACGTGCGCATGAAGAAGGTGATATGAAGCGTATGGCTGAAAAAGCAGAGAAGTTAGCCTACAAAACTGCAGAGCTCCATGAGCTTGAAGCAAAAATATCATGGACGGAAAATTTTGAAGCCGTGAACAATGATAGGGAATGTACAGAGATCATAAGCATAAATGCTAATAAAGAACAGTTGAACACTTTTAAGGTCAAACATTCTTTTCCCTGGTCTGAGGATTTTGGTCTTTTTACCGGTCATTACAAAGGTGCACTTTTTGGTTTGGGCGCTGGAATAAAGCAGCCACAGCTACATAATAATGATTACGATTTCCCTGACGAGATCATTAGAACCGGTATAAGGATGTTCTGGAATATCATCTCCCATCATTTAAAAAAATGAATTGAAAAGAATATGAAACACACTTCTTACATAGAGCTCAGCAAAAGTGCACTAAATAATAATATCAACTACCTGAAAGGTCTTGCTAGTAAAGATACGCGTTTTTCCATGGTGATCAAAGCTAATGCTTACGGTCATGGTATAGAAGACCTCTTACCAATGGTCGAAGAATGCGGTGTAGACCATTTTACGGTATTCAGTGTTGCTGAGGCGATGCGAGCACACAGGGTAAAACAAAAACAATGCGAGATCATGATCGTGGGTTGGATAGATGATGATCTAGCATGGGCGATAAAGAATGAGGTTTCCTTTTACATTTTTACGCTGAAGCGTCTTCATGCTACCTGTCAGTTAGCTCAAAAGATGAACAAGCCTGCAAAGGTGCATATCGAAATAGGAATGCACCGCACCGGATCTTACAGGTAAGACTTGAAAGATGTAGTAAGGATAATTGAAAATAACAGGTCATGTTTTGAGGTTAAAGGAGTTTGCACTCATTTTGCCGGAGCCGAGGAAATGGTCAATTATGACCGAATAGAAAAACAAATACAGCGTTTTAAGGATATTACTAACGGGTTAGAAAAACAGGGATTAATACCGGAATGCTATCATTGCGCATGCTCTGCCGGATTGTTCAATTTTCCCGAGACCGCGCTAGACCTTGTCAGGGTTGGGATCTCCAGTTATGGCTTTTGGCCCAATACGGAAACAAAAATGCTTAACTTGAATGATGGCGATCAACCCAATGATCCACTACAGCGTGTACTTTCCTGGAAAAGCGTGGAGATGAGCGTAAAGTACGTTGATGAAAATGAATATGTGAGTTATGGTAGGTCCTATTTGACCAATTATCCTACTAAGATCGCCACCATCCCGGTAGGCTATGGCTATGGATTTAGTAGAACACTGAGCAATAACGGATATGTTTTGATCAGGGGAACGCACGTTCGTGTGGTAGGTGCGGTCAACATGAACATGATGGTCGTGGACGTTACTGATCTGGAAGAAGTTTATGTAAATGATGAGGTGGTATTAATAGGGAAACAGGGCGACCAGACCATTACCGTGAGCTCTTTTAGCGATATGAACAACAGCATGAACTATGAGCTGCTTACTCGGTTACCAGATCATATCCCAAGAAGAGTAGTGAGTTAATAGCGTACGTTTACTGATATATAGTAAGAACAAATGATATGAAAATTGAAAGAAAAATGATGTTTTTCTTATTTCAGCATAATTATTCCTGATCATTAAAATGCACGTAAGAAAGGAAGTCATTATGAATTCTAATTTTCGATAATCGCATAATGAAAAAAGCAAAGGTTATAGTAAGATGATTTATTTATTTGATGCTTATCCCATTAAGCTATTGCTTACTATCCTTACTGCTCACCTGGGTCAGTATCCATGAGAAAATTGATGTTGAAGACGCAGACAAACCATTTACTTAAGCACTAATGGTGTTCATCTCAACATTGTCATGCCTAAGAAAACCCTGGGAACTAAGTTGTTGAAAAGTATAGAACATCTGGAAAATGATAGTTATCTGGCCTTTGGCTGGGGCGATAAGGATTTTTATCTGGAAACCAGAATCTGGGAAGACCTAAGCATTAAAAGAAGTTTGCAGGCATTGTTCTTAAAAACGCCCAGCCTGATGCATATCGCCCGATATCAAAACCCTAGATCGGATTGGGTAGCGGTTCATGTAGATCGGCCAGCCTTAAAAGAGTTGAATACTTATTTACTAGCTTCCTTCAAAAAAGACAGCGACCAGCAGTCCATTAAATTAGATGATAAAGGGTATACGGAATTCGATGATTTCTACGAAGCCAATGGAAGTTATTCATGCTTTAAACCTGAGTTCGATTATTATTTTTTCAAATTTTATTGCATAAAAAAAGAAATAGCTTTATATTTAAAGTGTTGAAAGACAAATATATAAAAGCTATTTCTTATGATTAATTATAACAAAATTACGGATATTTTTTGTTTAGTCGATGAATTCATTAATGAATTTACTCCTTTTTTGCAAAAACACAGTTTGGGTAATAAACCCAAAAGACCACCCATCATGA
>Ga0209923_1000085_pt1 | contig 24121 bp, 22 predicted proteins | sample SalPon1_A_H2O_MG_FD_185696 | JGI IMG/M metagenome (GOLD analysis project Ga0209923, IMG submission 185696) | Salt pond water microbial communities from South San Francisco under conditions of wetland restoration - Salt Pond MetaG R1_A_H2O_MG... | ecosystem: Environmental > Aquatic > Non-marine... | reverse complement strand
CTTTTTGTTTTCAACACTTTTGTCTGACAACATCTCGCTTTTGAATCAGCCACCTAGGTTTGAGCGAATCTCAATCCCGCTTCTTGGTCAAATACCAATCATCGGACCAGTGTTGTTCAACCAGACGCTGATTGTTTATTTGATGTATTTAGCTGTCGCCGGGGTGTTTTTAGCGTTGTTCAAAACTCGCTGGGGACTAAGACTTAGGTCAGTGGGGGAGTATCCAAAGGCTAGTGACACAGTGGGTATCAAGGTATTCCGAACAAGATATATGTCTGTCATGATCGGGGGCGCTCTAGCTGGTTTGGGTGGAAGCTTTTTCACCCTGGGTCAGGTGGGTGCTTTCGGTAAGGAGATGACCAACGGAGCCGGTTATATCGCCTTGGCCGCTTTGATCTTTGGAAGATGGAACCCAATCTATGCTGCAATGGCTGCACTGCTATTCGGCTTCGCTTTGAACCTGCAATACGCCCTGCAGATTGTTGGCTCACCGCTACCCAGCGAGTTTTTGCTTATGCTTCCATATGTGCTTACGGTGGTTGCAGTGGCGGGACTGGTTGGTAAAGTCAAGGGCCCGGCCGCTGCAGGAAAACCCTACGTGAAGAGCTAGCTATGGAAATTAATTGGGAACAACTCAGGCAGGTCGCTGCAAAGGCAAGTGAAAACGCATACGCCCCATACTCAGAGTATCCAGTTGGGGCAGCTGCCATAACTGACAGTGGAAAGATCATCAGCGGAGCCAATGTTGAAAACGCAAGCTATGGGCTTACCTTGTGTGCGGAATGCTCACTTATCTCAGAACTATTTGCCAAAGGTGGAGGAAAGCTGGTCGCTTTTTGCTGTGTCGACAAAGAGGGTTCGGTGATCATGCCTTGCGGAAGATGTCGGCAACTGCTTAGCGAGCATGCCGCCTCTGGCATGATGTTGGAGACTGTGAGTGGCATCAAAAGCATCGAGGAGGTCATCCCTGACGCCTTTGGCCCAAATGATTTACAGGAGAACTGATGGCTCTCAGTGCTGTTGAGCTAATTGTAAAAAAACGCGATAAACACGAGCTTTCCAATGAAGAAATCCAGTGGCTGATCGAGAATTACACCAGCGGTCAGATCACTGATGAGCAAATGAGTTCGATGGCGATGGCGATTCTGTTAAACGGAATGAGTCGGGACGAGGTCAGATTTCTAACTCAGGCAATGATTGCCTCAGGTGAGACCATGAACTTCTCGGGACTGGGTAAGCCCACCGCTGATAAACACTCCACCGGCGGCGTTGGCGACAAAATCACCTTGCCTCTGGCTCCCTTGGTGGCAAGCTACGGAGTTGCGGTTCCGCAACTGAGTGGGCGAGGTCTTGGCCACACCGGTGGGACGCTGGATAAGTTCGAAGCCATTCCGGGCTGGCGTGCAAACCTCACCAACCAAGAGATCTTTGACCAATTGAAAACAGTTGGGGCGGTTGTGTGTGCGGCTGGAGACGGATTGGCACCAGCTGATAAAAAGCTTTATGCGCTTCGAGACGTCACTGGAACGGTGGAGGCAATTCCGCTAATTGCCTCGTCAATAATGAGTAAAAAAATTGCCGAGGGAACTGAGGCTTTGGTGCTTGATGTGAAAGTCGGCAGTGGAGCGTTTATGAAAGATCTGGATCAGGCAGAGAAACTCGCAAACACCCTGGTCGAAATTGGCAGGGATTCCTCGGTTGCAACCACTGCTTTTTTGACCGATATGTCTACACCCCTTGGAAGAAAGATTGGCAATGCTTTGGAGGTCGAGGAAACTCTTGAGGTACTCGCGGGAGCTGGGCCAGCGGATGTTGTCGAGCTGACGGTGGAAATTGCCAGAGAGATGCTAAAGCTAGCTGGAATTGATGCGGACCCTCGGGAAAATTTGAACAACGGTAAGGCTATGGATAAATGGGACGACATGGTCTCAGCTCAGGGCGGTGACCCAAATGCGCAGATGGCAGTTGCGAAACATTCAGAGCTAGTTGTTGCAGAAACCGAGGGGTATATAAACATTGATGCAATGGGTGTTGGCATGGCCAGCTGGAGATTGGGGGCAGGTCGTGAGAAACAGGGGGCTAAAGTTCAGGATGCGGCTGGAGTCGAGTTGAATAAAACCCAGGGTCAGTGGGTTAGTAAAGGCGAAATAATTTGCGAGCTGTTTACTGACACCGAGCAGAAAATCGAAGGGGCAAAGATGGACATTGCCAAGGCAGTTGAAATCGGCGAGCAAATAAAGCGCAAGCCAATTATTTTGAAGGAGATGCGTTGATGGATATTCAGAAGATGCCGAAGATTTCACTTCACGACCATCTCGATGGTGGTCTCAGGACTTCGACCATGATTGAAATCGCAGATGAAATTGGTTACAAACTTCCAGAAACTGATCCGCACGGGCTGTCTACTTGGTTTTATCAAAACGCTAACTCCGGATCTTTGGAGCGCTACCTGGTGACCTTTGACCACACCATCGCGGTGATGCAAAAGCCAGAACACCTAAGGCGGATTGCAACCGAGACTGTTTTGGATTTGCACGCAGACGGCGTTATTTACGCCGAGTTGCGCTGGGCCCCAGAACAGCACCAGCAAGCTGGCTTGAGCTTGCAAGAGGCGGTTGATGCCGTCCAGGATGGACTCGAAGAGGGCATGCAGCTAGTTGAAGCGATGGGTGGGTTTATTCGCACCGGACAGCTGGTTTCAGCGATGAGGCAGGGCAATCGCAGTTTAGAAATTGCAGAACTGGCAGTTGCCAATAGGAATGATGGAGTAGTTGGTTTTGATATCGCCGGACCTGAAAAAGGCTTCCCGCCTTCTATGCATAAAACTGCTTTTGACTTCTTGGCAGATCAACTTATGCCCACCACCGTTCACGCTGGAGAAGCGGATGGTCTCAACTCAATCAAAGATGCAGTTGTTCACGGCAGAGCACTAAGGCTTGGTCACGGAGTGAACATAATTGAAGACGTGATGCTCACTCGCACCGAGGGGGATACCGACTTGGTTTTGTTGGGGCCAGTTGCTGAGTGGGTGCACGATAGACAGATTGCTCTAGAAATCGCGCCAAGTTCAAACTTGCAAACCGGTGCTGGCGAGCAGTTGGGAGCAGGCATTGCCAACCACCCTTTCGATTCGCTTTATGAGCTTGGGTTTCAAGTAACAGTAAATACAGACAATCGTCTGCAATCCGCGACCAGCTTGACTCGAGAACTTGAAATGCTGAGTGAAACGTTTGATTACGGTGTTGAAGATTTGCACCAATTTCAAATCAATGCGGTTGAAGCCAGTTTTCAAAGTCTTGACACTCGCGAAGAGCTGATGGAGATGATTGACAGTGGCTTCGCCCAGTTTGAGTGACTTTATTGCACCTGATGCAATAACTTTTGGCGAGTTTGGCTCTTTTTTGACAGCAAGCGAAGCTGCTGGAGAACTGCTGGTGAGCTCAGGTTTGGTCGTTTCTGGATATGTTGACGAAATAACTGAAATCATTCAAAAACATGGACCCTACATGGTTATCGCCCCGGGCATCGCGATTGTTCACGGCAGACCTTCAGGGTCAGTTTTGAAAACTGGTGCTTCGGTTGTAATTGATTCGACGGGTGTAATCAGCGGCAATGAAAAAAACGATCCAGTGAAAGTTGTTCTTGCCATCTCTGCAAAAAATGATGCGGAGCATCTGCAGATGCTGAAATCAATTGCTGAGCTGTTCAATCAACCGGGAATGGTTGAAAAAATGGCAAATTGCTCATCTTCCGGCGAAGTTCTAAATCTAATTTCGATAAACCTGCAATGATTTGCATATGAAGCTTTTGGCGGTTTGTGGGATGGGAATTGGCACCTCGGTATTACTAAAAATGAATGCCGAAAAGGTGTTGAGTCAATTGGGTGTTGAGGCGGAGGTTGACGCGACCGACATCTCAACCGCTTTGCGAGCAGATTCTCCAGCGCAGATTGTTCTTTGCACCCCCGAACTAAGCCCTCAGCTGGAGGGAATCAGGGCAGAGGTTATAAGCGTTGAAAACGTTTTTGATCTTAACGAGCTTTCTCAAAAACTTGAGAAATCACTGCTCTAGTATTTTTTTGACCGAGTTTCGAATTTGTTCCAACTGGGCTTTGGCCTCTTCGTTGCTTGACCCTTGCGCTTCTAGGTAGCACTTCAACTTCGGCTCGGTGCCACTTGCGCGAATCAATGCCTTGGACTTATCGTCAAATTTGATTTCCAACATGTCCAATTGAGGATTGATTTGGGCCAAGTCCGTTATTTGAATTGTTTTTCCATCAACAGCCAGCTCTCCCGCGGATTTTATTTGGGAAACCGTTTCGGCCACTTTTTGAGGGCTTGCAAGCCTCAGTGAAATTTGGTCAGTTTCATAAAATCCGGTGAACTGGGCAATTTGTTGCAACCTATCCATCAGCGTAAGTCCCTCTGATTGCAATTGATTTGCAATAACCGAAATTAACAATGCGGCGGTTAGGCCATCTTTATCTGACGTGAACTGAGGATCCACACAATAGCCAAGCGCTTCTTCGAAGCCAAATATCAAACCATCGACTTTTGATATCCACTTGAAGCCGGTGGCGGTCAGCTCATAGTCCAAACCATAAAACTTGGAGAGGTCGATTATTTGATTGCTTGACACGTAGCTTGCGGCCAAGGTGCCGGATGAGTGGTTTTTGGCAATGTAATCAGCAAGCAAGATGCCCAGCTGGTTGCCGCTAAGCATTTGATATTCGCCATTGTGTCTAAGCCCCACGGCCAAGCGGTCAGCATCTGGGTCGTTGGCAAGAATCAGGTCTGCATCCACTTGCCCGGCTTTTTCAATTGCTAGGTCCATTGCCCCGGGTTCTTCGGGGTTGGGAAAATCAACAGTTGGGAATGTTCCATCTGGTTGCATTTGCGACTCAACCGGGTGGAGGTTTGTGAATCCCGCCTGAGTCAGAACCTTTTCTGCCATTTTCCAGCCAACTCCGTGCATGGCTGTGTGGACAATTGTTAACTGCGTTTCCGCAACTGAGGGAGTCAGCTGGCTCGCCCTAAATAGATAAGCCTGGTTTTGATCATCTCCAACCAATTGATAATCGCTAGAGCGATTTGCGGGATTGAGCTCATCGACCGAGTCAATAGCTGCTGCAATTTCTGAATCTTGAGGTGGTGTTATCTGAGAGTGCCCGGTTTTACCTCCCAAATAGACCTTATAGCCGTTATCCGCAGGAGGATTGTGGCTAGCGGTGACAACCACCGCAGCCGAGGTGCCTAGGTTTTTTGATGCGAATGCGACGATTGGTGTTGGACTCACCTCGTCAAAGAGAAACACATTCACACCCTCGGCCTGCATGATCTCAGCCGAGTCTTGCGCAAAAATCTTTGAATTTTTTCTTCCGTCGTAGCCAATCACTATCGAAAGCTGTCCATCTTTATCTAAATATTGTTCCCTGTTGCTATTCAGAAAATCTGCTAACCCCTTAGTCGTTTGGCTCACCGTAAGTCGATTCATTCTCATGGGCCCGGGGCCCAGCGCAGCTCTCAACCCGGCGGTTCCGAAACTTAGTCGATGCGCAAACAGCTTCTCAATTTGCTGCTGGTCACCGTTATCAAAAAGGGCCTGCAATTCAGCTTTGGTCTCTGGGTCTGGATCCGCATCCAGCCAGGCTTTTACATAATTCAAATCCATTACAGCCTGTTCACAATCTCAGCTAGCAGTGTGGCAATTTTGGGTTCGGCAAGTTTTCCAGCATCAATCACCTCTTGATGAGAAAGCGGTGTTTTTTGAATGCCTGCGGCCAAGTTGGTTATCAAGCTCATGCCAAACACCTCCATGCCAGAAGCACGTGCGGCAATTGCTTCAATGGCAGTAGACATGCCAACTATGTCTCCGCCCATGGCCTTGGCCATCAACACCTCCGCCGGTGTTTCGTAGTGAGGGCCGGGGAACTGAACATAGACACCCGAATCCAGGCTTGAATCAACCTCCAGAGCAAGTTTGCGAATTCTGGATGAATAAAGATCGGTCAGGTCAATAAAATTGGCACCCTTCAGAGGAGAGGTTGCGGTTAGGTTGATGTGGTCCGAGATTAGAACCGGTTGCCCAGCTATCCATTTTTCGTTGATGCCTCCGGCCCCATTTGTTAGCACCATCACCTCTGCACCCATAGCTGCACTCACCAACACCCCATGAGCTACTGAGTCAACGCCGTACCCTTCGTACAGGTGAGTCCTTGCACCAACCACCAAAGCTTTTCTGCCACTTGTGAGCTGCATGATTCTCAGCTTTCCGGTGTGGCCGCTGACGCTGGTTTTATGAAATCCAGGTATCTCTGCTGCATCCAGGCTCGCAAGCTCGGTGCCTGCCAGGTCGGCAGCTTTTGCCCAGCCCGAACCAAGAGTCAAGGCAATGTCAATTTTTTCAATTCCAGTTTGTTCGGAGATGGTCTTTGCGGCTGCTTCAGCAGTTAGTTTAGGGTTTTCCATCCGAGCAGTTTATTTGAATAGGTGCTCACCAAGAAGCGATAAGTGTTAGAGAATGGGACCGTGGCACAGAAATTTCCTACACACAGAATTGTGATTATCGGCGCAGGCCCCGGTGGCTTTGAAGCGGCCCTTGCCGGAAGGCAGCTTGGAGCCGAAGTAATACTGGTTGAACGCGAGGGTTGGGGAGGTTCAGCGGTATTGACCGATGTGGTCCCATCCAAGACATTGATTGCCGTCGCCGACATCTCGAAGCGTTTTTCAGAGATTGAATCCCTTGGGCTGAAAACAGCGGGTGCTGAGATTGAGGTAGACCTAGAGGCCGTGAACCACAGATTGAGAAACTTGGCCAGGGAGCAGTCTTTGGACATGCAACAGCAACTTGAACAGGCGGGTGTTCAGCTAATCAATGGTTCGGGCAGGTTGGATGGAAACCACGCGGTAATTGTCACTCCCAATGACGGTAGTGAAGAAAAAAGAATTGAAACAAAGACAATCATCATCTCCACTGGTGCCAGGCCAAGAGAACTTGAAGATGCGAAACCAGATGGTGAGCGAATTTTTAACTGGAAACAGCTTTATAACCTAAAAGAGCTTCCGGAGCATCTAATCGTTGTTGGTTCTGGTGTCACAGGAGCTGAGTTCGCTGGCGCTTATCTAGCACTTGGCACCAAGGTGACCCTGGTTTCAAGTCGGGATTACGTGCTTCCAGGTGAAGATCAGGATGCAGCTGTTGTTCTTGAAAACGTATTCAAGCGTGGCGGCATGAGAATTATGAACAAGGTCAGGGCCGAAAAGGTCGAAAACATCGGAGACGGTGTCAGGGTGACGCTTGGCAACGGTGAAGTTCTGATGGGCTCTCACTGTCTAATGGCGGTTGGATCAATTCCAAACACAGAGAGTCTGAACCTCGAGCAGGCAGGCGTTGAAACAAACGATCAAGGACAGATTATCGTCAACAAGGTTGCTGGGACCTCAAGGGCGAATGTCTATGCCGCAGGCGACTGCACCAACTTTTTACCGTTAGCCTCTGTTTCCTCAATGCAGGGAAGAACTGCCGTGTTCCACGCGATGGGGGATGTCTCAACCCCAACACAACTTCGCAATGTCACGGCTAACGTTTTCACTTCTCCAGAAATTGCTTCGGTGGGCTGGTCTCAATCTGCAATTGAAAACGATGAGGTCAGAGGATTCGTACACAAAATTGAACTGGAGAGTAACCCCAGGGCAAAGATGATGGGGGTTCAGGATGGCTTCATCAAGCTTTTTGCCTCAACTGGAGGAACAATTATTGGCGGAGTGGTTGTGGCCCCTCGAGCAAGTGAATTGATTTATGCAATTGCGGTGGCAGTAGAAAACCGTCTAACAGTTGATGACCTCAGTGCGACATTCGCAGTGTACCCATCGCTGTCTGACTCAATTTCCGATGCAGCTCGAGCCCTGCACGTACCTATTGTTTAGTCAGCAATAGAGAGTATCTTGGTTCCAGCTGACAGTGTGGTACCTGGCTCCACCCTCAGATCAGTAACCATGCCGCTGCGATGAGCTGTTACGGGTTGCTCCATCTTCATCGCTTCCAAAACTAGGATCAAGTCACCCTCGTTTACATGATCGCCTTCGCTCACAACCACCTTCACCACATTGGACTGCATCGGGGCAAACACGACATCGCCTTTGATTCCGGAGTGGGAAGTTTGTTGATGAGACTGTTTTCTTCTTGGTGGGGTTGAGTATTTCACTCCCTCACCGAGAATTCTGCTTGGCAGTGAAACACTAACCAGCTGACCATCCACCTCCACGGTCACTGTTTGCAAAGTGTCTTGCTGGTCGTTTTCTGCAATTCCCGCCCAAGGTTCTATTTCATTGTCCCAGTCAGTTTCTACCCAACGAGTGAATACTGAAAACGGTTGTCCCTCGGCAGTGAACTGAGGGTGGTTGACAAGCAATCGGTGAAATGGAATCACAGTTGGTATTCCGTGAACTTGAATCTCATCCAACGCTCGGCGCGCTCTTTGCAATGCCTGCTCGCGGTTTTCACCAGTGACAATAAGTTTGGCCAACATGCTGTCAAAGTTTCCACTGACGGTGTCGCCAGCTTTCACACCAGAGTCAAAGCGAATGCCAGGGCCGGAAGGTTGAACAATGCTTTGAAGTTTTCCTGGTGTTGGCATGAAGTCTCGTCCTGGATCTTCGCCATTGATTCGAAACTCGAAAGAGTGACCCTTGATCTCAGGATCTGAGTAATCAATGCTTCCGCCAGCTGCAATTCTTAGTTGCTCACGAACCAGGTCGATGCCGGTTACTTCCTCGCTGACCGGGTGCTCCACCTGCAAACGGGTGTTTACCTCCAAAAAAGAGATGGTTCCATCTGCACCAATAAGAAACTCGCAGGTTCCAGCGCCAGTGTATTTAGCCTCGGTCAATATTTTCTTGGATGCCTCGTACAAAGCATCCACTTGCGATTTTTCTAAAAACGGCGCTGGCGCTTCCTCAACCAATTTTTGGTGACGTCTTTGAACGGAGCAGTCTCTCGTGGAGATGACGACGACATTACCCTCGTGATCTGCCAGGCACTGAGTTTCGACGTGTCTTGGTTTGTCTAGATATTTCTCCACAAAACACTCACCCCGTCCAAAAGCTTGAACCGCCTCTCTGGTGGCTGAGTCAAACAGTTCGGCAACATCGTCTCCCTCGCGAGCGACCTTGATGCCCCTACCGCCTCCGCCATAGGCTGCCTTAATCGCCACCGGTAATCCGTGCTGAGCAACAAAATCTAAAACTTCATCGGCGTTGTTAACAGGATCTTTGGTGCCTGGAGCGAGTGGAGCACCAACCTTTTCGGCAATGTGCCTTGCACTTATTTTGTCTCCCAGGATTTCAATAGCCTCTGGGCTTGGGCCAACCCAAATCATGCCAGCCTTACTTACAGCTCGGGCGAAGTCTGCGTTTTCAGCCAAGAAGCCGTAACCGGGGTGGATTGCGTCTGCGCCAGTTTTCTGAGCGATTCGGATAATCTTTTCAATATTGAGATAGCTCTCTGCAGCGGTTAGGCCAACAAGTGAGTGGGCCTCATCTGCCATCAATGCGTGGGGTGCATTTCTGTCCCCCTCTGAGTAGATGGCTACAGTCGGAATGCCGCTATCGTGGGCGGCTCTGATAATTCTGACGGCTATCTCGCCACGGTTGGCGATTAGCAGTTTTTGAATGCTGCGTTGCTCCATAACTGGCAAGCATATTGGTCTGATGGAATGATGTTGGAATTATTTCCAGAAATCTGTGTATTGATATTCCAAATCGGCCATCATTTCTCGCAACAGGTTCAAAGATAACCCCACCACAGTGTGGTAATCGCCCTCTATGCGCTTGATGAAACCTCCACCAAGTGAATCAATGGTGAATGCTCCCGCAACCTGCAGAGGCTCTCCAGACTCGACATAGCGCTCAATCTCAGTGTCTGAGATTTCTTCAAACCAAACTTTGGTTGCACTGAATTTGGTTATTGAATTTCCAGTGTTGGAATCCACCAGCGACTGACCGCTAAATAACTCGCCATGTTTGCCGCGCATTTGTTTCCAGCGGGCAATTGCTGTTTTCGGCTGAAGGGGTTTGCCTAAAATTTCATTTTCAAAACTAAGTGCTGAATCGGCACCAATTACCAGGTAGTCACCACTGAGCGAATCTGCAACATTTTGTGCTTTGGCCAAGGCCAGAGTGGTGACGTAGTCCTCTACCGACTTGGCTTTATTTGGGGGCAGCAGGGCATCCTCATCCACCTGGCTAGGAATAGACCGAGGGTCAAAACCGGCATTTTTTAGGATTTGCATTCTTGCCGGAGATTGGCTGGCGAGAATTAATTGAGTCATGGACTAAGGATAATAGGTCGATGTATTTCGCTAAGCTCGAAGTATGAGTAATAGGGTTCTGACCGTTGCGATAGTTGATGACCACGAGGCTGTCCGTTATGGGTTCGCTGGGGCATGCCGAGAGTTCCATTACATCTTGATGGCCTCAGCTTCCAACGTCATGGAACTGATGGATCAACTCAATGGCAAAAAAGTAGATGTTGTTGTCATGGACCTGTCTTTGTCAGACGGGTCTTTGATCAGTGAAAATGTTAGAACCATCGTGAATCACGGGATGCCGGTTCTTATTTTCTCCATTGCCGATCGGCCAAAACTAATTAGGACCGCAATCAAAAGTGGGGCGCATGCAATTGTGCCAAAGAGCGAGTCTATGCAGGAGCTGATGAATGCCATTGAACTCACCTCAAGGGGAGTGTTCATTAACAATGCAGAAACCACCGCGGCTATTGATTCAGACCAAGATTTCAAAATCGCCCAGCTAACCGATCGAGAGCGCCAGGTTTTGACTCTCTATGCAAGTGGGCTTGCATTGAAGCAGGTTGCATATCAACTGGGAGTAGAACGATCCACGGCAAAAGAGCACATCGATCGTGTAAGAAGAAAGTATTCAAAGCTCGGTCGACATGCGGGGACCAAGATCGATCTTCTTCGTCGAGCCATTGAGGACGGCTACATAAACGAGGAGCTTTTGTAGGTGGAGACTCTTTCCTACTCAGCACGGGGAACTGTTGAGCACATAATTTTCCGGGCTTTTAGCATTGGGGTTTTGCTTACCGGTGTTGAAGTTGTTGGAAACGCAATCGTTCAAAACCCGGTGCTATTGCCTACTCACTGGCTATTGGTTGCGATTATCGTGATCAGCCAACTGGGATTGGTCTACGGAGCCTGGTTTGCACTCAGAGCCCAACCTTGGCTGGTGTTTCACGGAATTTCTCCAATAATCGTTATGTTGCTCTGGCCGATTTTGGCAACCGACCCAGCCTTGATTCCCGATGATTTCCGCCCCTGGGTTTGGTGGGCAATGGGTATGAGCGCCATCTCCCTATCAGTTGTCATGAAACCACCCCTGAGTGTTTTATCAGCAGCGGCTCTGACTGCAGTTTGGTTTGTATTCTCGGGTCAAAGTTTTGGCGGTGAGATTCCCCTGGACCGCAGGGTTCAAGACGCGGTGCTGGTTTTGTTCTTAGGAGCGGTTTTCGGTTCCCTGGCGAGGTTGATTATTGGACAGTTCGGAAGAGTGGATCAAGCCAACTCAGATTCCTTGAGAGATTCCGTAACACGCGCTCAAAAAGATGCGATTGAACGCGAGCGGGGTCTGGTCGATGCACTGGTGCATGACAGAGTCTTAAACACGCTGCTACTTGCCGGGAAGGCGAAATCCGCAGAGGAATACGAATCGGTTTCTCATCTTGCAAGACAAGCCCTGTCTGAATTGGAGACTATGGGCAATGAGGACACTGAGCGAACCTCCTTTTCCACATTAGCCTTGGTTCGAGCCCTAAAATCAGCAGCCTCGGAGTATGAGAACGTGATTGTCAGTTCAGTTGGTGAAGGCTACGCAACTGTCCCTGCAGAGGTTGCAGAGGCGTTGACTCAGGCATCTTTGCAAGCAATTGAAAATTCCCGGCGACACTCAGGTTCACCAAAAACCTATCTCCACACCGAAAGTGGTGAGGGTTTCTTAGAGATTCGAATAATGGACCACGGTCGGGGATTCAAATCTAATCGAGTCAGTCGAAACCGATTAGGCCTGAGACTGAGCATCATCGGTCGCGTCGAGTCAGTTGGCGGTCAGGCAACAGTCAATACGCAGCCAGGTGTTGGAACTGAGGTGATACTCAAATGGACTCGATAAAGGCATCAAGAATAACCATTTCGATTGTCGTCTTTCTATACAGCTGCTACCACGCTTGGCTTGGACTATCCAGCCTCTATGCGTATTCATCGACATCGCTTGCAGTGGCAATGATTGTTTCTTATTTGGTCATATCCCTCGTAAGTATTGTTTTTTATAAGGGATTCAGGATTCCCATCTGGTTGGCCCTGGTAAACCTAGTCTTCACAGCACTAACCCCACTGGTATTTAGTCAAATCATCATCTTGAATGAGCCTGCAAGTTATGCCACATGGTATGTGGTGGGACTTGGAACACTGATGGGAATTACCTCATTTCGCGGGCACGTGGTTATTGGCTGGATTGGGTTTTTTCTGATTGCCGTTCAGGTGGTTATCTGGGGTGGAATTGGGGTTTTGTTGAATGCGGGAATTCTCGGAGCACTGTTGATGGTGTTTGCCGGCCACGCATCGGGTTATGCAATTAAGACCGCAGACGTTCAAGCTAGCGAGGCTATGAAATCTCAGAGAAACTCATCCGTGATTGCAATCAGTCGTACCTCCGCTCGAAACGCTCGTCAAGAAAGAATTCAGCAAACACTTCAGAAAGCCGAGCCGTTGTTGACAGCCATCGTTGAAAATCAAGGTCAACTTACTGCCGAGCAGAAAAAGCAGGCACAATTTTTGGAGGCAGGACTGAGAGATTTGATTCGTGGCCGAGGTTTGATTGATGATCGGGTCAGTGAAGCGGCCAACCGAGCACGTCAACGTGGGGTGAAGGTCGAGCTATTGGACGAGGGGGGATTGGAAGATGTTGAGCAAACCGAACGGGAAGAAATACTTCGCAGAGTAACTGAGGCAATCGACAGTGTCAGTCATGGCAAAATCACCATACGGTCGCCAAAGGGCGAATCTTGGAAGGTGACAATTGCGGCGATGAGTCCAGAGCGATCAGAGCCAAGTGTTTGGGAGCGCATCTAAAGTGTTCGAAGCGGGTGATCCCCCAACGACCACCCGATTCGAACACCTAATTTTCTCAACTAGATGCTCGACTTGGACGGCCTGTAATCAAATTGGTCGTTGTCTTAATAGGGGACTGGTTGACCAGTTGTTATGCGGATTAACGAGGTTTTTTGCGGATTTGAAAAGTGTTCACCCAGGCCGAATGAGATCCCGCCGCGGGTCTTGAGACAGGGTCAGATTTGCTCTCTAAAAGTTGCGAAACAACAGCCACCAGAGCAGCCTTCTTGGTTTCACTTAGGCTTGAGTGAATTTGAAATTCAGGATTTTTGTCATCCATCACAGCGGGATGTTTCCATGCTTTTTAGGAGGAAGTTCGGCTCGCTTGGTCCTCAACGCTCTAAGAGCTTTGATGACACTGGTGCGAGTGGCCGAAGGCTCGATGATGCCATCCAGCTCACCGCGCTCCGCTGCCAAAAATGGGCTCGCCACACTGTAGGTGTATTCCTTGGCAAGTTTCTGCCTGACTTTTTCAACATCTTCACCGGCCTCAGTGGCTTGCTTAATCTTGTCTCGATAAAGGATATTCACAGCTCCCTGACCACCCATTACTGCAATCTCAGCAGTTGGCCAGGCCAAGTTGATGTCAGCACCAAGCTGCTTGCTTCCCATAACGATGTATGCACCACCGTAGGCCTTGCGAGTGATGATTGTGATCAACGGCACTGTGGCTTCAGCGTATGCATACAAAAGCTTTGCCCCGCGCCTGATCACTCCAGCCCATTCCTGATCAGTACCTGGCAGGTAGCCGGGAACATCAACCAGAGTGAGAATTGGAATATTGAACGAGTCGCAGAATCTAACAAATCTTGCGGCTTTTTCTCCCGCGTCAATATTTAGTGTTCCAGCCATTTGCAATGGCTGGTTGGCCACGATGCCAACTGTCTGTCCATCCACTCGGGCAAAACCAATGATTATGTTCGGTGCAAATAGAGGCTGAATTTCTAAGAAGTCCCCATCGTCAACAGTGGCGGTAATCACCGCATGCATGTCATAGGGATGGTTTGGGCTATCGGGAATTAGTGCATCAAGCTTTAGGTCTTGCTCAGTGATTTCTAATTCATGAGCCGGCTCAAACCGCTCGGCGTTTGACATGTTGTTCTCCGGCAAAAATCCAATCAATGTTCGAACATAGTCAATGGCATCCGGCTCGTCTTCAGCAAGGTAGTGAGCCACACCGCTTGTTTCATTGTGCGAGCGAGCTCCACCGAGCTCTTCCATACCAACCTCTTCACCCGTGACGGTTTTGATTACATCTGGTCCGGTAACAAACATGTTTGAGGTTTTATCAACCATCACCACAAAGTCAGTCAGGGCGGGTGAGTAAACAGCGCCTCCAGCGGCTGGACCCATGATAAGTGAAATCTGTGGGACCACCCCACTTGCCAATGTGTTTTTTCTAAAAATCTCACCGTATTTGCCAAGTGCGATGACGCCCTCTTGAATCCGTGCTCCACCGCTATCCAAGATTCCAATGATCGGAACTCCGGTGTCGATGGCAATCTGCATGATTTTGATTATTTTGTTTCCGGCGGCTTCTCCCAATGACCCACCGAAGACTGTGAAGTCTTGGCTGTAAATCGCGACCTGTCTGCCGTGAATAGTTCCCAAGCCGGTGACAACACTGTCCCCGTACGGCCTTTTTTCATCGACTGAGCCACGGCTTCTCACAAATTCATCGACTTCAACGAAGCTGCCCGGGTCCAAAAGTTGTTGAACTCGCTCCCTGGCGGTTTGCTTGCCCTTGGCGCGTTGACGATCGATTGCCTCTGAGCCGGCCGGATTCATGGCCTGTTGGTAGCGCTGTTTCAAATCGTCGATACGACCCGCTGTGGTGTCCATCTCTGGATTGTCTGTCAAGATCTCTCCAATTTAGTGATGCCGACTACTTTAGTAATGTTTGAAGGGTCCGAAGGGAATGCATGGACCTAAATTTGTCATCCGAGTTTTGCAACAAGCTGATTTTTTTGCCAACCGTTGATTCAACCAATGATTTTTTGATCACCGAAGCTTCAGCTGATGCTCAGTCCTGGCCAGATCTCAGTGTTGTTTGCGCAGCTGAGCAAACCGCGGGGCGTGGACGTAATCAAAGGGTTTGGGAATCACCGGCGGGATCTTCTTTGTCGGTTTCCATTTTGATCAGAAACTCGACTGAAGCTGGGCATTGGTATGGGATGCTGTTGGCCGTTGCCTTTGTGGAGTCGTTGATTTCTCAAGGAGTGTCGGCGGGATTGAAATGGCCAAACGACGTTTTGGTGAATGAGAGAAAAATAGCTGGCGTACTCGGTTCTACCCATGAAGGATTTGTGGTGGTGGGCATTGGTGTGAACCTATTGCAGATTGGCCTTGAGCAAACTGAGTCGATAGAGAACCTAGAGCTGAACGCTGACTATGACTTACAGCTTTCCAAGATTCTTAGAAACTTCGAACAAAGCAAAGCCGAGTTTGAATCTGAAGGAAAACAGCCACTGCTAACAAAACTTAGAGATGTTTCTCATACGCTTGGCAAAAGAGTTCGGGTTCAGACTGACTCAGGAGAGCGTTTAGGCATTGCAACCGAAATAGATTCGGATGGAATGTTGGTGTTGAACCAGGGCGAACACAGAATTTCTGCAGGCGATATTTTGCACCTGAGAGGGGAAACATCTTGAAAGTTGGAGTAATCGGCGGAGGCCAACTAGCCAGGATGATGATCCCTGAGGCGATTGCACTGGGTATTGAATTAAAGGTTTTTGCTGAGTCCGATGGAATGTCGGCTGAGAAATCAACAACCGTGGTTGGTGATTACACAAATGCCGAGGAGCTTGGCTGGTTTGCAGACGGAGTCGATGTGATTACCTTTGATCACGAACACGTTCCGGTGAAAACTTTGCAGCAGGTTGAAAATTCCGGGTCAAGCGTGCAGCCTCCGAGTGAGGCTTTGCAATTTGCTCAAAACAAACTTCTGATGCGGAAAAGACTCTCTGACGCAGGACTACCAATGCCTGCCTGGCAGGAAATCAAAAGCCCGGAGCAACTAGATCGGTTCATTTCAGATCATTCTGGCAGGGCAATTGTGAAGACACCGATTGGTGGTTACGACGGTAAAGGGGTGAGGGTCGTAACCGATTCGCAAGCTGTGGAGGACTGGTTTTCACAAATTGAGAAATTGGGTGGATCTCTGCTTGCCGAACAAATGGTTGAGTTTGACTCTGAAATAGCGGTCTTATCGGCTAGAACTCCAAGCGGTGAGTGGCGGGCCTGGCCAGCGGTAGAAACCGTTCAGCTAAACGGGGTTTGTTCTCAGGTGATTGCGCCTGCGCCAAAGGTTGATCAGGATCAGGCATTGGAAATCGCCGAATCAATTGCGGCGGAACTCTCAGTCACCGGTGTTATGGCGGTAGAGATGTTTCAAACCAAAGACGGTGAGTTATTGATAAACGAATTGGCAATGAGGCCGCATAATTCTGGGCACTTCACAATTGATGGATCAGTCACCAGTCAGTTTGAGCAGCACCTCAGAGCAGTTTTAGATTTGCCGCTGGGGCTTACAGACTTGACCTCGGAAGTTTCAGTGATGGTGAACCTATTAGGCACCGAAAAAGGGACTGACTTTTTAGAAAATTTTGCGGATGTCATGTATAGATTCCCAGAGGCCAAGATTCATACCTATGGAAAATCTCCCAGACCTGGCAGAAAAATGGGTCACATCACAGTGGTTGGCGAGGATTTGGAAACTGTCAGGTCCAGGGCGCTTTTAGCGGCAGCGGTAATAAGTGGGTCATAGGATGTCACTGTGAGTGTAGCTATCGTGATGGGTTCTGATTCAGACTGGAAAGTTCTGCAGCAGGCGCAAACCGTGCTGGCTGAGTTTGATATCAAGCCAGAGGTCGAAGTGCTAAGCGCCCACAGGACCCCAGACGCCATGCTCGAGTGGTCGAAGCTTGCAGCCTCCAGAGGAGTTCAAGTGATTATTGCGGGAGCGGGTGGTGCCGCTCACTTGCCTGGAATGGTTTCGTCGATGACCTCGCTTCCAGTTATCGGTGTTCCGATTTCATTGAAAAATCTGGAAGGGATTGATTCACTTTTGTCAATTGCTCAGATGCCCGCCGGGGTGCCCGTGGCGACAATGGCAATTGATGGCGCTAGAAACGCAGGCTTGATGGCAATCAGAATCCTCGCGGCCCAGGATAAACAGCTACTAACCAAGATGGATCAGTTCCGAGATCAGCTGAAAATCGAGGTTGGAAATAAAAATAAGAACCTGAAGAGTCAGCTCGACTAAACCGCCACGCCGAACAGCGTCAGTCAAAACCTTCAACTTCAAAATTAAGCTTTAATGCTGAGGAGGTTTGCCGTGCGCTGGAAAGTCTTAACTGCTGCATTGATAGTTAGCTTTAGCCTGAGCGGCTGCTCGGCATTTGTTCCAAGTTGGAACGCGCAACCGACCCCAATTGAAATTGATAACGAAACAGATTCTCCTGACGTTAACGAGAGTGAACCAGAAACTGACCCTGAGCCAGAGCCTGTTGAACCAGAAACAGATCCAGAGCCGGAACAGACCGAAGAAGAACCTGAGCCCGTTGAGCGCAGTGAAGTGAATGTTGAAGTAGTCAGCGCCATGGTTTACAGCGATGAGGGTCAGCTTGAGGTGATTGCCCAAGTTTTAGATGTTGTTGAAGATGGAGGAGAGTGCAGCTTGAAATTGCTTGCGGGTGATTTTTCAACTGAGGCCACGGTGATAGCCAATAGGTCCAGTAACTACACTCAGTGCGCCCCAATCGACATCCCTCTCTCGAGGCTTCCCAGCGGAACGGCGGTTGTCACCGTTTCTTATTTATCAGATTCTTATGAAGGCGAAAGCGAGCCTGTCTCGGTGGTGATTGGTTAGTGCGTAAATTCCTCACCCTGATCGGGTCTGTTTCTGTGCTGTCTGCTTTATTTGTGCCAGTGCAGCAGGCGCAAGCCGCACCTCCGGGGAGTGCGTTTGATCCTGGTTTAATCATCACCGACAGCGTATTTTTTGATTTCGGCACCATGAGTGTTGACCAGATTCAAGAGTTTTTAGATTCTCGAGTCGATAACTGTAGAGCTGATGCCTCTGGTCCAGATTGTTTGAAAGATTATCTGATGGACACCCCGGCTATGGATGCAAGTGCTGGTCGCTGTGAGGCAATTCCAGCCAGGAGTGATGCTACTGCGGCTCAGATCATTCACGATGTATCAACCGCTTGTGGAATCAACCCGCAGGTATTGATTGTGAAGCTTCAAAAGGAGCAGGGACTGGTCACCAGTTCAAAGCCAACCGATTACATGTACCGAGCAGCAATGGGCTACGGCTGCCCAGATAGTGATCCAGGAATCTGTGGAAAGGTCTATGTTGGCCTTTTCAACCAGCTTTACAGGGGCGCTAGTCAGCTTCAGTGGTATGGAAACCCAGAGGGTTCTTTCACATGGTTGCGCCCAGGAAGAAACGTAAATGTTCGTTATAGCCCAAGGTCTGCATGTGGCACCAAGAGCTTTGAGCTAAAGAGCCAGGCAACCGCTAACCTTTACTACTACACCCCATACACTCCCAACAATGCGGCCTTAGACAATATGTATGGAACAGGTGACAGTTGTAGTGCTTATGGAAATAGAAACTTCTGGCGCTTTTTCCATGACTGGTTTGGATCTCCAATCGGCGGTGGATACCTTCTAAAGAGCGCAGGAAGCCCGCTTTATGTGATCAGTGGTTCTCAAAGGTTTGAAATCACCGACCCCAACCAGGTTGAGGCTCTATCAGCGCTTGGACCAGTCGGCGAGATTTCCGAACCATATCTTGAAAGCTTCACCGACGCCGGCCCAATGCAGTTGCTGGCTGAGTCTTCTTCGACCCAAGAATTGTTTTTATTGGCCGGCGACAGGCGTTTCCTGGTTCCCAACTGTGAGGTAGCAGCCGAGTTTGGATTGGATTGTGAAAACAAACTTGTGTTACCAAGTGCGCAGTTGCTCGAGTTTGATAACGGTGTGCAGATAAGTCAGTTGCTGCAGACTGAGTCAGGTCAGTACTGGGTCGAAAACGGGGAATACAGAAAAGTAATTGACACCCTTGCACTACAAAAGGTGACCAATTCGGTTCCCGAGCCAATTGAGGCGGAAATTGCCAATTTCCCAACTTTGACCGCTGGAGCTCCAATAACCAGTGAGCTAACAGTGTTCGATATTGAAGACGATGACCGTCTTGGTTTGGCAACAGAAGATGGAATCTATTTGATTGACGCAGACATGGCGTCCGAGATTGGCCTAACCGAATGGTTTGACGATGCCCAGGGTGTTGTTGCGCTAGAAGATGCAACAACCGCTCAGATCCCATTCAGTGGATTTATTAAATCCAGTCAGGGAGATGGGTTCATCATGACCGCTACCGGCAAGTTGCCAGTTGCAGACGTTGATGAGTTTTTCCCAGCTGCTATTGAAGTCAGTGATGAGTTTTTAGAAAAGATACCGACTATAGATGCAAACGCATCTGCTCCCGCAGTTGTTAATTTCCCTGGCTCTTACTACCACTACCTAGTTACCGGTGGACAGAGATACACAATATTGCAAAACGGCATGAGGTCAGATCTTATAGACCAACTGGGTTCGGCATTGAGCCTCCCGGAGACTTTGGTGGATTCAATTCCAAGTGGTGGGGCTGCCGCAGCGCCTTCAAGCGTTATCCGAGGCAAGCAATCGGGAGTTAAGTATCTGATTGATGGCTATGACAAAAAGATTCCACTTCAGTCTCAGGCTCATGCAGAGACCATTACTGACAGACCGATTTATGAGTTGAATGACTCATTGTTGCAAAGACTGGAAACCCAAGAGTATTTGACCCAGTCCAAGGTCAGCTGTGACTCGGCGAATTATTTCTTGGACGAGGGAAAGCTAATTCCAACTAGCCCAGAGGTGTTTGATCAATACCCAGGAGACGCAGTTGAGCTAGAAGCCTCAACCTGCAAGGCAATGGGTGAGCAAGACACTCAGATGACGCAATTTATTCGCAATCAGAGCAGAGATATTTTTGTGGTGGTTCAGGGTAAGAAATTCGCATTAGAAAGCTTCGAGGATTACCAAAGCTTGAGCGAAGAATCCCTCGGCTATAACTGGGTCTCGAATTGGTTTGCAGTCAACATCCCTAAAGGCTCCTCCTTGCCTGAAGATACAAACATTGTGACCGAAGATGGCGCGACAATCGGGGAGTTTGAAAACAACGGATCAACAAACCCTGAAATCCCAGAGCAGCCATCCACCAACACCCCTGATGTTGAGGAAACTCCAGAGGTGGTTGAGCCAAAGCAATACACGGTGAAGCCTGGAGATTTCCTTTCCAAGATTGCTGCCAGCCAGGGTTCAACCGTTTCGGCGATTGTCGAGGCCAATAATCTCCGTAACCCAAACTTCATCAGGGTTGGACAGGTTTTGACAATACCTGGATCTGGACCGATTGATACCACCCCGAACACCCCTGAACCTGAGCCAGAGACAGAGCCAGAGACAGAGCCAGAGATTGAGCCAGAGCCAACTCCCGAAGTTGAAACTGGGAGCATTCAATACAAGGTGAAAAGCGGTGACTTCCTGAGAAAGATTGCTAATCAGTTCGGTGTCACTACATCTGCGATCGCGAGTGCCAGTGGATTGAGAAATCCAAATCTAATATTTGTTGGACAGGTTTTGACAATTCCCAACCAGCAAGTTGAAAGCGGTGAGCCGGCGCCTCAGCCCCAACCAGAACCTGAGCCTGAACCAGAGGTTGATCAGCAGCAGACCTACCGGGTTAGTGCCGGGGATACTCTTTACAGAATTGCGGCTCGATTCGGCGTCAGTTATCGAGCAATTGTTGCCGAAAATGGAATCACGAATCCAAACCTGATTCGGGTAAACCAGGTTCTTAGAATCCCCTAGACTCCCAAGCCGTGGCAACGATTTCGGTGAGCCCAAACTCTGCCTCCCAGCCAAAAGTGTTTTGTATTTTTTGGGCTGATGCGACCAGCTTGGGCGGATCACCGGGGCGCCTTTCATCGATTCGAATTTCGAAATCAATGCCTGATGCCTTTTTGAGTTCAGTCAAAACTTCGAAAACGCTTGAGCCTTCACCTGTTCCCACATTGAACACCTCATTGCCAGGCTTTTTCAGGTGGGGAATTGCATCGATGTGGGCACGAGCTAGGTCCATCACGTGAATGTAGTCACGGATGCAACTTCCATCTTCTGTTTGATAGTCATCACCAAATACGTCAACCGGCTCATCATTTTTGATTTTTGAAATGGCAATCGGTATTAGGTTCAAGGCTTGCTTATCGCCCAGATCGGGCCAGCCGGTCCCCGCCACATTGAAATACCTCAAAGAGATTGCACTCAGACCCCAGGTTTTGGCGTTATCAATCATCCACTCGCCCACCAATTTGGTCTGACCGTAGGGGTTGATTGGATTTGTTGGGCTTTGTTCATCAACCTGTTCAACAGCGGGCATTCCATACACCGCGGCAGAGCTACTAAAGACTAACTTTTTCACACCAGCTGTCTTCATAGCACTGAGTAAATTCAGCAATCCTCCAATATTGGATTTGAAGTAAAGCTCTGGTTTTTCAACACTCTCACCAACCTGCTTTCGCGCTGCGAAGTGGATCACCGTGTCTATTTCATGCTTACCAAGAATTGAAACAAGCTCTGGTTCTGCATTTGAATCCTCCAGTTTCAGTTGATAAGACTCTGACTCAACTCGCTCAGTTAGACCCGTGCTGAAATCATCCACCGAAATAACTGAATGCCCGGCTTCGAGCAATAAGCGAGCGACATGGGATCCTATGTATCCGGCACCACCGGTTATGAGTACATTCACGCTTTCAAGGGTAGCCAATCAGCACACAATTGGCATATTTATCAACATATGGAAAACTTCAACTTGACTTATTCATAGTTACACGTGTGTAATTACACCTGAGAAGTTCAAGGAAGAGGTTTAAATGCCAGAAGATGATGTAGCTGCGAACTGGTTCGTAGACGTTCTTCGGTTGGGGGTGGCAAATGCTTACGACGACCAGGGCGATGATCCGCTTTCATGGCAAGGGGATGCGCTTTGCGCTCAGACTGACCCAGAGGCGTTTTTTCCTGAAAAAGGTGGCTCCACAAGAGATGCGAAGAGGATTTGCGGTCAGTGTGAGGTGAAGACAGAGTGTCTCGAGTATGCCTTGAAAAATGATGAGAGATTCGGCATTTGGGGTGGTCTTAGCGAGCGGGAGCGCAGAAAACTCAAGCGTCGCGCATAGTATTATTTTATGTCCCTATCAGTAACTGCCCTAGTTATTGGCGGTAACTCTGATTCCCTTGAAGAGACTATTTTTGGTGTTCAAAGTCAGTCGCGCGAAGTAGAGACAATTCTCATTGGTTGTAGCTCTCAGGATGAACGTGAAATCGCTGAGAAACACAATCTTCCGCACATAGACATTGATGGAAGTTTTCAACAAAAATTATCCAGCCTGGTCGCTGCGGTTGAAAAACCCGATTGGTTTTGGATCTTATTCGCGGACAGTTGCCCCGACCCCGGCGCGCTTTATCATCTAGCACTTACCGCGGAAACCTCCCCCTCTGCGTCACTGATTGCTCCAAAGCTGGTTCAATGGCAAGCCCCGAAAATATTTAGCGGATTTGGCAAGACTCTAACCCCGCTTGGCGAAAGCTTTGACTTAGTCGATTCGGAGATGGATCAGGGTCAGCACGATCTCATTCGAGATGTTTTAGCCGCTGACTTTGCGGGAAGCTTCATAAAAGCAGAGTCAATCGGGGATTTACCCAAGGAGTCAACCCCAATGGCAGCGAATTCGACTGTATTTGGTATCAAGCAGTGGATTCAAAACCGACGAGTGTTGCTTGAGTCCAAAGCCAAGGTTCGACTTGGCCCTGATCACGCCAATGATGGCGCTAGCAATATGCTCGGCCCTTATTTTGCAAAAAGATATGCGGATTATCACCTGAGCCTAATTAGTTCTCCAATCTTTTTTGGCTTTTTTATATGGCTAACACTTCCGTTGGTTTCAATCATCAGATCAATTTGGTTGGTCGGATCGCGCAGAGTCAGATATTTCTTCTCTGAACTGAGTGCGGGTTTTGCAGCCTTTTTTTCTCTACCTGCTCACCTAAATGGTTATTTTGAGCTTCGCAAACTTGGCAAATTGAGCTCAATCTCTTCTTTGAGAGTTGGATTTTCAGAGATTCGTGACAGGAGAAGGCAGAGGTTTAGCGAGCTTCCGCCGGTTGCTTATAAGCCGGGCTTACTAAGTGGTCCGTGGGCCTGGTTGATGCCTCTCAGCCTGGTTGCAAATTACCGATTGCTTCCCTCGAATGAAGTTGTATTGGGTGGAAACTTTTTGCCGCTGAATGCCAACTGGGGAGAACTGCTCACCAGCGGTTGGCAGTTAGTTGACGGTTTCCCCGCAAATCCAATCGTGTTCCCACTGAGTTTTATTTCAGCATTTAGCTTTTGGGCACCATCGGTGGCACTTGGTTGGTTTGTGTTTTTGGCTCCGGCACTCTCGTTGGCGGGAATCTGGCTCGCTCTGTCTAAGCTCACGGAACAAAAACTCCTGATCAGCTCTCTGAGTCTCGCCTATGCAATCGGACCTCTGTTTGCCTTGCAATTATTAGAGCCAGATATTGGCTTGGTTATTGGTTTTGTGGGTCTTGGTTGGTTAATTCATTCGCTGATAATGGTTATTCGATCATTTGTGAGTTCTCGCGCCTGGCGTTGGATGGCTTGGTCGGGATTCTTACTGGCAATGATTGGAGCTTCTTCACCGGCATTGATTCCCATTTTGCTGGCCGCAATTTTTGGCTTGGCTTTGTTCAATCTAAAAAGGATTGGATTTTTGATATTTGTTCCAATACCTTTGCTGGTCGTTGTCTGGCCTTCACTTTTGTATTGGATAACCAATCCACTTTCAA
>Ga0209923_1000084_pt1 | contig 24295 bp, 23 predicted proteins | sample SalPon1_A_H2O_MG_FD_185696 | JGI IMG/M metagenome (GOLD analysis project Ga0209923, IMG submission 185696) | Salt pond water microbial communities from South San Francisco under conditions of wetland restoration - Salt Pond MetaG R1_A_H2O_MG... | ecosystem: Environmental > Aquatic > Non-marine... | reverse complement strand
TCATGATGGGTGGTCTTTTGGGTTTATTACCCAAACTGTGTTTTTGCAAAAAAGGAGTAAATTCATTAATGAATTCATCGACTAAACAAAAAATATCCGTAATTTTGTTATAATTAATCATAAGAAATAGCTTTTATATATTTGTCTTTCAACACTTTAAATATAAAGCTATTTCTTTTTTTATGCAATAAAATTTGAAAAAATAATAATCGAACTCAGGTTAATGGTATAGCTAAAAAAAGTTTTATTAGCAGTAGCTTTCATATTAATCGCCAATTTTTTAACAGCACAATCCGTAGAAATGCAAGTGAACGGCGAGACCAGAGTTCTTTCTTATGAAGTGAAGGGCGAACTGGATTTGCTAGTTGATGATTCTTCCAGAAAATATAACTTGTTCATTAAAAAGAACGAAATCGTAAAAAAGCTCACCGAGGATAATTATTTAGCCTTACTGAGCGACTTTGCCTCCGATAAGGATATTCCTGAGGATGACCTGAGACTTAATTTAAGGGATATTAGAAATTTCGTGTTGGATTATAATGCTAAATTTGACAGTAAGTTCGACAAAACACCTCCTGTGAGTGTTAGATTAAGACTATTAGGAGGTGTTTCTAATTATAATGCTTTCCTACCCCAGCAAGGTAACGATGATTATAACTTAAGTGGTATATCATTCGAGCTCTACAATCAAGAGAAGTTCAATAGACATTCATTGCTCCTTCAAGTAAGAAAGAACTTTGATAGTGGTGATATTCATCTGGATGTTTGGGAAATTGGCATAGGTTATAGATCTAGGTTAATAAATACAGAGAAATTCCATCTATATTTTTAGACCGAGTACTTTAATCTTCATAGATTGAATTTTGACGAATCTATTAGACCTGATCAAGAAGGAGTCACGATAGAACCTTCCAGCGATTGGGAAGTAGAACCACCACTGAGCATTGGCGGTGGAATAGCTTATGAAGTGGCTGAAAATTTCTACCTGACGGCCAATTATAACAATATTGTTTTCCTAGGTCTGGATGATAATGATGAATCGCCTTTAGATATAAGGTTTAGTTTGAAGTTCGATCTTTAATCTATGTGTTGAATGCTCACGGGCATTGCAAAGCTGACTTTAACGGGTGTTCCTCTCTTTAAAGCGGGCTGAACATCTAGTTTCCCCGCTTGGTCGTTCAAATCGATGATAAGCTGATCTATCTTATCATAAGAAGATTGACTAATGCTTGATGAATCTACCTGCATCTTCCCTTCTCTATCGATACTTATGTATAGTTCAAAATCTTTTTCATCCACTGATCGAAGCAGGTCTGAACGCTGTTTTAAAGTATTGTTCATAAAAGTGTTCAGCTCTTTTATGAAACAATTCTGTTCTTTGTCCGGTTTCAACGTTTCCCTACAATCCAGGAATCTTGGATAGGTGTCAACCTCTAAGAAATCAGCTTTTTCTGTTATGTCAACGTTCTGCTCTTCTTGCCTATTTTCAGGCGAAAGGTCGCAGCTCAAGATGAGCAGTAGAAGGATAACGAAACAATACTTTTGCATAGAGCAAAATTAATCATTCGATTTATATTACATTTATAATTCAATCGCTAAGTATGGATATTTGGATGGCTGATCTGAGTTCAATATGGTATGGGGTAGGTTTTATAGTTGCCTTAGTAGGCCTCGCCGGAAGTTTTCTGCCGGTTATTCCAGGACCTCTTATGAGTTGGTCAGGTATATTGATCTTACAATTAGCTACACCTGTGCCAGTAAATTACTACATACTGAGCATCACCCTGATTGTTTCAATCGCATTAATGATTGCCGATTATGTCATTCCGTACCTTTCTTCCAAGAAATACGGTGGCTCAAAATATGGAGGAATTGGCGCTTCCCTGGGATTGATCATCGGTATTTTCGTTCCTTTTCCGCTGGCTATATTGATCTGTGCATTCCTGGGAGCTTTTATTGGGGAAATGCTCTATAAACCTGATCATAGGCAAGCTTACAAAGCTGCGATAGGCTCTTTTCTAGGAGTTATTGCGACAGACCTACTTAAGTTTTTAATAAGCCTTGCTTTTTTGATCATCATGATCTATCAGGTCGTGGCCTATTAAAAAAACCGATATGGTCGATATGTCGGTTTGATGTTTGATATTAAACAAGTAGTTAGTTACCAGATTCTCACTCGTTCCTTTGGTGGAATATAAAGGTCGTGCTCAGGTTTTACGTCAAAAGCCTTGTAGAAAGCGTCAGCGTGCTGCAATGGCGCATACCCTCTAACTTGACCAGGTGAATGAGGATCAGTCTTTATCTGTGTCCGTAGAGCTTCATCTCTCATCTTAGTACGCCAAATAGTTGCCCAAGACATAAAGAATCTTTGTTCTGCTGTAAATCCGTTGATCTTGCCGGGTCTTCCGTTTTCCTTGTAATGCATTTTTAGTCCGTCATAAGCTCCCAGAACTCCGCCCAGGTCGCCAATATTCTCTCCTAAGGTGAATTCACCATTTATGTTCAGGCTGTCTAGAACCTCAATGTTACTATAGAATTCCGCAAGTTGGTCACCTCTTTTTTCAAATTCTTTTTTATCCTTGTCGGTCCACCAATTGTTCAAATTACCATCAGCATCAAATCGAGCTCCGCTATCGTCAAAGGCATGGGATATCTCGTGTCCTATTACAGCACCTATTCCTCCATAATTCACAGCCGCATCGGCTTTATAGTTATAAAATGGTGGTTGCAGAATAGCTGCAGGAAATACGATCTCGTTGAAGGACGGATTGAAATAGGCATTAACCGTTTGGGGTGACATACCCCATTCTGTTTTGTCTACAGGTTTTCCTATTTTCTTTAGATCATCTCTGAAGTTCCACTCAGATACGGCGATCATGTTCTCGTAATAGCTCTTATCGGGTGTAACCTCCAGTTCTGAGTAATCCTTGAATTCGTCCGGGTAACCAATCTTTACCGTGAACTTATCCAGTTTTTCAATGGCCTTAGCCTTTGTTGCATCCGTCATCCATTCCAGGTCATTGATCCTATCTTTAAATGCAAGGATGACATTATCTATCATGTCCTCGGCTTTTTGCTTAGCTTCAGGTGGGAACTTTTCATCCACATATAATTGACCTACAGCTTCACCTATGGTTCTGTTGACAGTTGAAAGGGCTCTTTCGTCTAGTGGCCTTTGTTCCTTGGCTCCACGAAGATATTTACTGTAGAACTCCCATTTCTCCTTATTAAGCCTGGTGGTCAATTGACCGGCTGCATTATTTAATGTATGCCAGCGCATCAACATTTTCCAATCTTCAACATTGTTTTCCCTTAACATATCGTCAAGTTCTTTGAAATACTTTGGTTGGGTGATCAATACTGTATCCGGTAGTTCCTGAACGCCCAGACTGTTCATGTATTCTTTCCAGTTGATACTGCCTATCTCATTTTGGACATCCTCTAGTGCGTATCTGTTATTGAAGTTCCTGAAATCTCTTCTTTCTTCTTTACTTAACCTGGGTTTAGCTAATCTTGTCTCTAGTTCGAGGATCCTTTTTGCCTGTTCTCTGGCTTTACTTACCTCAATATCTATATATTGTAGCATTTCCGTAATGTATTCCACGTACTCTTTCCGGGTCTCTTTTGAGTCCTTATCATCATTGAGATAATAATCCCTTTCAGGCAATCCCAAACCGCTCGTTCCAATATAGGAAATGTTCATATCACTATTGTCAGGGTCTGAAAAAACGGAAAGACCAAAAAAAGGACTGTCTATTTCAGTAGGGTTTTCAGCTAATAGTTCTTGCAAGTCCGCTACTGATGAAATAGCTTCTATTTTAGCTAGACTTTCTTGTAAAGGTTTTAATCCTTTTTCATCCCGGGAAACTGTATCCATTATGGAATTATAGACCAATAGTGCTTTACCCTGGTCCGTACTGTCCATATATTTACCGGATTGCTCTGCTTTTTTCAATATCTCTAAAACGTCATCATCCGTTTTTTTGCGAAGTATCATGAATCCGCCCCAGCGTGTTCTGTCATCGGGTATTTCAGCTTTGTCGACCCATGATCCGTTCACATACTGATAAAAGTCGTTTTGCGGCTTTACCGTTGTATCCATGTTCGCCAGGTCCAAAGCTTCAACTGAGGACTTCTTTTGGTTATTATTGCTACAAGCGGTAGTTAACGTTAAAATAATTAAGGCTGAAAAGATCTTTAAATAATTATCCATAAAAAATAAATTTAGTTTTATCATCGATATTTTACAGATGTTAGACACTTATTTTTTTCAAATGTTACAAGTGAAATGAAATCTTTTGTAAAAGATAGCAAGCATCAAAATTTTGCCATCAATGTTTTAATAGATCAATGAATAAAGGTAATTAAAGTTGATATTATTTCAATTTCTTTTTCACTTCTACTTCCTGATAAGCTTCAATAATATCATTTTCTTTAATATCATTGAAGTTTTTGATCTGAATACCGCATTCATAACCTTTCTTCACTTCTTTGACGTCATCTTTAAAACGTTTAAGTGTTGACAGTGTAGCGTCTTTTATAACGATGCCATCCCTGATCATTCTAACCTTAGAATTTCTATAGACCACACCCGAGGTGATCATACATCCAGCAATGGTTCCAACTTTAGATATCTTAAAGGTTTCTCTAACTTCAGCCGTACCTGTAACCTCTTCTTTTACTTCAGGGGAAAGCATGCCTTCCATGGCATCCCTAATGTCATTGATAGCATCATAGATGACCGAGTACGTCCTGATGTCAATTTCTTCTTTGTCTGATAGTTGTCTGGCACCACCGGCAGGTCTTACATTGAATCCTATGATGACGGCGTCAGAAGCGGAAGCTAAGAGCACATCGCTTTCTGTTATAGCTCCTACTCCTTTATGGATGATGTTCACCTGTATCTCTTCAGTCGATAATTTTTGTAAACTATCAGATAATGCTTCTACAGAGCCATCTACATCAGCTTTGAGAATGATGTTGAGTTCTTTGAACTCGCCTAAGGCTATTCTTCTACCTATTTCATCCAGAGTGATGTGTTTTTGTGTTCTTACACTTTGCTCTCGCTGAAGTTGAGCTCTTTTAGTAGCTATTTCTTTAGCTTCACGCTCATCTTCCATTACCTTAAAGTGATCTCCTGCCTGCGGAGCACCATCAAGCCCTAACACAGAAACCGGTGTGGATGGCCTTACATTATTGATATCATTTCCACGCTCGTCATGAAGTGCTTTCACTTTACCACAAGTCGTTCCTGCGAGCAAAAAGTCACCAACTTTCAAAGTTCCTCCCTGCACTAACATGGTAGAAACGTATCCTCTACCTTTATCAAGATAAGCTTCCACTACCGTTCCTGATGCTTTCTTATTAGGATTTGCTTTGAGATCAAGTATTTCAGATTCAAGAAGCACTTTTTCAAGAAGGTCGTTAATTCCATCACCTTTCTTCGCTGAAATATCTTGTGACTGGATCTTACCGCCAAAGTCTTCTACCAGCATGTCCATTCCTGCCAGGGTTTGCTTTACTTTCTCAACGTTTGAATTTGGCAGATCTATCTTATTTATAGCAAAAACTATTGGCACACCAGCTGCTTGAGCATGAGAGATGGCTTCTTTAGTTTGTGGTTTTACATCATCGTCAGCGGCTATTACGATGATCGCTATATCGGTCACTTGAGCACCACGTGCTCTCATGGCGGTAAATGCTTCGTGTCCTGGCGTATCCAGGAATGCAATTTTTTGATCGTCTTCCAGTTCTACCGCATAAGCTGCTATATGCTGGGTAATGCCGCCACTTTCTCCTGCAATAACATTTTCCTTTCTTATGTAATCAAGCAAAGAGGTCTTTCCGTGGTCGACATGGCCCATGACCGTTACGATAGGCGAGCGTGGCTCCAGGTCTTCCGGGTCATCTGGTTCTTCTTCCACGACTTCATCTTCTGTCTCAGTAACAATATCAACCTCATATCCGAACTCTTCGACTACAAGACTAAGGGTTTCAGCATCAAGACGCTGGTTCATGGTCACCATCATACCTAAAGACATACAAGCCGAGATAACCTCATTGGGGGAAACGTCCATTAAACTGGCTACTTCGCTAACGGTCACGAATTCAGTCACCTTAAGGACCTTACTTTCCTTTTCTTGTTGTTCTAGTTCGTCTTGTGTTTTCTGTTTGTGTTGTTCTCTCTTATCTTTCCTGTATCTAGCCCCTTTCTTCTTCGAACTTTTGCCTTCAAGTTTCTCTAGGGTCTCTCTTACCTGTTTTTGTATTTGTTCTTCAGTAAGGTCTTCATTAGGAGTTGCCTTTTTAGGCTTTGTCTTACCTTTCCTTGGTGGTCTTTTTTTGCCTGGAGCTTCTTTGCTTATTCGCTTACGCCTTCTTCTCTTAGGTCGATCTTTTTTCTCTTGTCGCTCCTTTTTTTCTTTTTCTTTCTTTTTCTTTTCTTCATCGTACCTGCCCAGATCTATCTTTTCGCCAGTGAAGTTAGGACCTTTAAGCTTTTCATATTGTGTGGAGTGTTTTGTTTCTTTTGGCGCTTGTTCTTGACCTTCATCTTTTTCCGTTGCCCTTTCGTTGCCCTTATTTTTTTGTTGTGTCGTGGTTTTCTGCTTATTATCTTCAGCAGAAGTAGACGTTTTATCTTTTTCCTCTTTTCCTTTTTTATGCGCTTTAGCTTTGGTCTTATCATCCAGTTCGATCTTCCCGACGGTCTTAGGACCTTTAAAAGCAGTTTTAGATGAATCCTCTTTCTTTTTTTCTTCGGGGGCTTGTTTTGTTTCCTTGTCCTGTTTTCCCTGTTGTTCTTGTGCCCTTTCTTCTTCGGCTTTTCGCTTTTTAGCCTCTTCTTGTTCTTTAGCTTTCTGGAGTTCTTGTTGTTTCCTAAGCTCTTCTTTTTTCTGGAGCTCCTTTTCTTTCTGGAGCTTGATCTTTTCTTTTTCCTTTTTCTTTTCCTCGCTGATCTCCTTAGAAGCTACTTTCTTTGATTTATCTGTTTCAAACTGGTCAGATAAGACTTCATAGACTTCCTGTGAAATCTTTGTAGTAGGACGTGCTTCTATATCATAACCTTTTTCGTTAAGATGCTCCACAGCCCTGTCCAATGATATATTGAACTCTTTTAAAACCCTGTTCAGTCTTATCTTTTTAACTTCTGCCATATACTTATTCAAATTCTTCTTCAAAAATATACAAAAGATCAGCGATTAAGCACTAATCTTCAAATTCTTCTTTTAATATACTAAGAATATTATCTATTGTCTCTTCTTCCAGGTCCGTTCTTCTAATGAGGTCTTCTCTAGGGAGCTCTAATACGCTTTTAGCGGTATCTAAACCAATTTTCTGGAATTCATTGATCACCCAGTCTTCTATTTCATCTGAGAATTCAGAGAGTTCAACATCCTCATCTGAAAGTCCTTCCCTGTAAACATCCAGCTCGTAACCGCAGAGTTTTCCAGCTAGTCTAATATTATGACCGCCACGGCCTATAGCCTTGGAAACCTCATCCGGTTTGATAGACACTTCAGCTCTTTTGTTCTCTTCGTCAAATTTTATATCTCCGATCTTCGCGGGACTTAAAGCTCTTGAGATATACAAATGTGGATTTGTGGTATAATTGATCACATCAATGTTCTCGTTGCCCAGTTCTCGTACGATACCGTGTATGCGGGAACCCTTCATCCCAACACAAGCTCCTACTGGATCTATCCTGTCATCATAAGTATCAACAGCTACTTTTGCTTTTTCTCCGGGAACTCTTACCGCATCCTGGACGTTGATCAAACCATCAAAAACTTCAGGGATCTCCTGCTCAAAGAGCTTTTTCAAGAACTCTGGTGATGTCCTGGACAATACGATATAGGGTTTGTTCCCTCTTAGTTCTACGATCTCAATCACACCTCTGACACTATCTCCTTTACGGTAAAAATCATTAGGTATTTGATGGTCTTTAGGTATCACAAGCTCATTTCCATCATCATCTAGTAGAATGACCACATTAAGTCTTACGTGATGTACTTCTGCTGTGTATATTTCCCCTTTCAGATCTTCAAAATACTTAAAAGTGTTGGTATTGTCATGTTCTTTGATCTTACTGATGAGGTTCTGTCTGAGCGATAAGATAGACCTTCTACCCAGGTCGCTGAGCTTCACCTCTTCTGAAACGTCCTCTCCTACTTCAAAGTCAGGTTCTATCTCTCTCGCCTGATCTAAGGCTATCTCCAGGTTAGGATTTTCTACCTCACCGTTTTCAACGACTGTTCTGTTCCGCCAGATCTCAAGATCACCCTTATCCGGGTTGATGATCACATCAAAGTTATCATTATCTCCGTACTTCTTCTTAAGAGCACTTCTAAGTACTTCTTCCAGTATGCCCATTAGTGTTATCCTATCTATGAACTTATCATCCTTAAACTCTGAAAAGGACTCGATCAATTCGATGTTCTTCATACTTATTTTTTATTAAAATTAATCATAACAATAGCTTTTTCTATATCTTCAAAAGCGATAGTTTGTCTTTTTTCTTTCGTGATCTTTCCCTTTCCTTTCTCTTTCTTCTCCCTTGCTTTCCAGGTTAAAACGATGCTATGTTCATCTACTGCTTCTAGGTTTGCTTTTAGCTTAAAATCCTTGGTCATGACCTCTAATTTTCGGCCGATGTTCTTACAGAATTGTCGCTTTAACTTTAAAGGTTCATCTACTCCTGGTGAGGTCACTTGCACAGAAGCATTTACCTGTATTTCCTCAAGTTTTTTTTCTAATGCTTTGTTTACTTTCCTGCAGTCTTCTATATTGACAGGTCTATCACCGTCTATGACGACCTTTATGTCATTTTCAGCTGAGATGTTTTGTTCTAAGATGAAAAGGTCATTATGGTCGATCAGTACTTTACTCGTAAGATCTTTAAACTCATTAAGATCCATTCATATATTATTTTAGCCTATAAAAAGAGGGGACAATGTCCCCTCATAATAGTAATGCAAATATAAAATAAAAAATGAACTCGAAAAGATCTTTAACCCGTCATTTTTTTTTCTTAATTTTAAAATTTAATAAATCATTTATTATGAAAAACATCTTAGTCCCCACAGATTTCTCTGAGCAAGCTGAAAACGCCCTTGAAGTCGCAGCACAGATCGCTCGCGAACACAATTGTGAGATATATTTGCTGCACATGCTGGAACTACCATTGGAATTAATAAACCCAGCTGATAATGATACCAGTTCAAATGACCTTCCTGAAGCCATTTTCTTCATGAAACTAGCCCATCAAAAGTTTAACGCTATCATGAAGAAAGAATTCCTTAAGGATATTAAAGTGCATGAGACCGTTGAGTTTCACGAAGCATTTGATGGCATTATGGAGATAAGCAAAAAACATGGTTGTGACCTGATCGTCATGGGTTCAAGTGGCTCAAAAGGAGCTAAAGAACTGTTCATAGGCTCTAACACAGAGAAGGTGGTGAGGCATTCCGATATTCCGGTTCTGGTAATAAAAAAGAAATTTGATATTTTCATGGTGAACAAGGTGCTGTATGCCACGAACCTCGCAACAGAGACAGCGAGCTCATTTCTTGAAGCGAAAAGGTTCGCCAACAATTTCAAAGCATCAATGGAGATTGTTTTCGTGAATACTGCAAAAAAATTCAAGACCTCTGAAGAAATTGAAAAGAGAAGAGAAGTTTTCTATGATCAAGTTGGTGCCACTTTAGATGATATACCTTTTACGATAAGAAATCAGCTAAATATGGAAGACGGTATCGTGAAGTATGCAGAAGATGCTGAATTTGATGTCATTTGCATAGGCACGCATGGCAGGAAAGGAATTAGTAGGTTCATCAATGGAAGTTTAAGTGAAGACCTTGTCAATCATGCAAAAATACCAGTTGTTGCCTTTAAGATAGGAGAATCAGGCGTGTAGTATATATAAAGGTGGCTGCTTTGTCAATGGTTTTTCCATATTCTTAAGCTGGCTGAAGACCTTATTATAAACACTTAAATTCTTCGCGCAGAAAGATATCATGTCGAATTCTTTTTTGTTCGATGTTTCAAGTTCCTTTATATTTAGGTCAATGTCCTTTTTATAGATAAAGTTCAATTGTTCTAAGCCTTTGTCTAAAATGTTTTTGGAGTTTTTAGTAAGCGAGGATGCCGGGCTTTGAGGATTTATTTCCAAAACTTCAATGACAAACTTGTGGCTGGTAGGCAAAGCCTTTAATCTTTCAACGCACTTTACTTGTAATTTATCTGTATAGTCCACAGGAAATGCCACGTTCAGAGGGTTCTTGATAATGCTTTCCTGAAAAACGATGAGCACAGGACATTAAATCTTTACAGCCGTACTTGTTATATTATTACCCAGTTCTTGAGTGAATTGTTTTGAGTTACCACTGGCACCCATTACGACCAGATCTATCGTTTGTACTTTCATCATAGGTCTTATGGAATCTATAAGACTTCTGGATGTGTTTATCGTTGTGAGCTCAGTATGTTCTGGAAAAAGATAATCATAAGTCTTAACCTCATTGGCCAGTTGTTCATCTTTGTCCAGCTTCATCCCTTCAATGGGACTTTCGGCACTATCATCTGGATGCAACAAAAAAAAGTTCACCTTCTTACCTGCGAACGGGTTCAAGGCGTACTTGTGGGCGTGCCTGGCACCCGAAGAAAAATCCGTTAGCAATAGTACATTCATAACTGAAGGTGATAAGTTACAAATGTAGTGGCAATATTGCTTGGATTAAATGACAAAAATCATATTTGAAATCATTTATTCGATTTCATTAAGTGCTTCAAAATCAATGATCTTAATATTTCTACCTTCTATTTCTATGATGCCTTTCTCCTTGAACTTTGACAGGGTCCTGATAAGGCTTTCCGATGCAATACCAGCTACTGCAGCAAGGTCTGCTCTACTGATCCTTATCTGTCTTAGTTTGTTCTTCTTCAGTCTTTCCGAAAAAAGTAGGATCGTTTGAGCCGTTTTCTTCTAAACACTGCTATAGGCCATTTCTAACAACTGATCTTTTGTTTCAGAAAGGTGTTCGTCAAGTATGTGCATTAAGTCCTTGAGTACGTTAGGATGTTTCCTGATAATGTTTTCCAATTCTGGTTTGGGTATCCTGTGGACCAGGCTGTTCTCTAAGGCAATGGCATATTCTTTTTGGTCCTTCTTACCGCTAAGTGATAGATCTCCAAAAAATATCATCAGACTTACATAAGTTGGTGATGAGTTCCTTACCGTTCTTATCGATCATACAGGTCTTTATAACTCCCTTTTCTACAAGGTAAAGCGCTTCAGTTTGGTTTCCTTGTTCATAAACATAGTCTTTTTCATTTACTTCAAGTTCAGGGTATTGATACAACTCTTTCCTTAGGTTTTTTGATGGAATAATCATCGACGGGGCTTGGACTTCTCTAATATCTCTGTCTTGGCGATCCTGCTTTCTATAGCCGTAATAAGTTCTTCTTCTTCAAAGGGTTTGGTCAGATAATCATCAGCTCCCAGGTTCATTCCTTTTCTTACGTCTTTATGGTCTGTTTTAGCGGAAAGGAATATGAAGGGTATACCTGAGGTTTTCAGGTCATGGGAAAGCTCATTAAGCACTTCATATCCGTCCATCTCTGGCATCATAATATCGCATACAAAAATATCAGGAACTACTGACCTTGCAGCTTCCACTCCTTTTTTACCATTTACAGCGACATTCACCTGATAATTAGATAGTTCTAATATTTCAGCGGTGTTCTCCCTTACTGTTTCATCATCCTCAATTAATGATATTTTCTTAGTCATGTTCTTTTGGTATTGAAATATAAAAATGGTTCCTGACCCTTCTTTACTCAGGAAAGAGATATCTCCTCCTAGATTTTTGATGTGAGTCCTGGTGATGTTCAAACCTATTCCCGTTCACTGCTGATTGGCTACGTTCTCCGCCCTAAAATATCGGTCAAAAATGTGTTTTTGATCTTCCTGAGGGATACCTAAACCTTCATCGTGCACCTCAAAGAACACATTGCTTTTATTGCTATCTATGACGAACTTGATAAGTGCATCTTCTTTTGAATATTTGATCACGTTTCCCAAAAGGTTGGATAAAGCTAGCTCAAGCACTCCATTATCCTGATAAAGTATCATATCGTTAAAATTACCAGTATAGTCCAGGTTCTGATTGGATTTTAAGGTGATGTTCGCGTTATAGACCACTTCATTGACAAGGCACTGCAGGCTGAACTCCTCAAACTTGTAATTCACATTTCCGGACTCTATGCGTTATAAAGATAAGAAATCGTTCAAAATACCGGTTAGATAGTGTGCCTTGTTCTTAATGGTCTGTAAATGTTTCTGCCTTTTATCTTGTTAAGAGGTTTTAGTGTATTTACTAGCAAGGGTTGAGGAGCTGAGCATCCCACTAAGCGGGGTCTTGAACTCGTGGGAGACCAGTGAAAGGAACCTGGATTTTAGTTCATTGAGCTCATTCTCTTTGGTCAGAGCATCCTTTATCTTATTTTCGGCTTGTTTTCTTTTTTTATCTCACTTTGAAGTTGTGAATTGGACCGTTCTAACTTCTCTGCTATAGCCTCGAGCTCTGCGGTCCTTTCCTTTACCTTTTCATCTAATGACCTGTTAAGCCTTTTTTATCTCTACTTCTCTCTCCTTTCTAATCGTAATATCGGTGATAAGCACCATATTAAAAACCTCACCGTTTAAAGTAAAAGGGTTGAGTCCTGCCTCTAGAGGAAATTCCTCACCATTTTTCTTAACACCGGAAATCTCTCTGTCTGAGCCCATTTGTCGCTTCTCTCCTTTTTCTATGAGCGCGTGGGCATAACGGTGGTGCGCATGATGGAACCTTTCAGGAATCAATTTGTTAATTGAATATTCTAAGAGCTCTTCATACTTGTATTGAAAAAGTTTTTTTCCGCTGAAGCGTTCATATCTAATATCCTCAGTTTACTCTCAACTATCAATATAGCCTCAGATATACCCTCAAAGAGTATCTTAAAAGCTTCTGAATATTTACTTTTTTATGAACAATATCCCGTATCAAATGATTATCGGGATATAAAGATAATTTTTTGTTGAAAAGTAAGGGAAGACCGCTCAGTTTTTAATTAAAATAATAGACGTAGCCAACACCTAACCAGAAGCTCCAATCATTGCTTTTGTTTTGACCTCCTATCGGGGATAATCCATCAACGAAATCAGAAGAGTAGAAATGCTATCTCGCTTTTAAGAAAATATCATTTCTTTCATCTAACCTGTAAAGTGTACCCACCTGAAAGTTAACGGCAAAAGCGATTTCAGAATCGTTACCTATCGGATTTTCCACACCGGATGCGGGATTTGGTAAGAATGTAGGAAAAGTGTTAGTAGTTGAGCCTAGGTTGTCAGGTAAAGAGGTCTCGTGGGAAGGGCTTGAAAATATGGCACCTATGCCCAAGCCTGCATATGGAGATAAGGTGTTGACACTTCTTTCATATTCTCTTATCTCTATGTAGAACCACTGAAGTCCTGTACCTATTTCAAAAGAACTGACCTCTCCTGTCATCGCTCTTAATTTTAAAGCGTCATCACCTTGACCGTCCGCATAGCTTCCAAAATGTTCGAGTGAAGTATTTTGATATAACAATTGAGTACGTAGCTTAAAATGTTCAGCAAAGTACGAACCAGAATTACGACCATACGCGAAATTTAGAAAATGAGTAAGAGAAAGCCAAAAACCTGTATTCCCAAGATTGGTCTCATTATCTTGATTCTCACCGTAATCCCCTCTGAAAGAGACTGGTCCAACACCTATACTTAGTTCATTGAAAAGTTCTTGACCATTCGAATGAAAAGTTATCAATATGAAAAATATAAAAGTTAATTTAGATAGATTGGTTTTCATAACTTTAAACATATGCTGTTTGTAAATGTATAAAAACAAAACACTTATCAAAAAATTATTTTCACCCGACACGAATAAAGTCCCTTATGGGTTCCTTTTTCTGCTTAAATGATAACAATAAAATAACTATGGCTAATATAAGACCATATAATTAAATAGCAGTAGTAAAGTCAGGAATGTTCATTAATATGATAAAGATGAACCTCATAATGATAAGATAATATTTAGATGTCTGTTCAAATTTCTATAGGTCACCTTTTTTCTGAACATCTTTTATCATTATTCCCTTCGATGTTGGAACTTGATCATCAGTTGAGAAGAATTGAACGAACATATTTTTGAATCCGTGAATAAAACAAGTAAATCACTGAATAGTTCATACTTCAGGTAATAAATGTTTAATTTGTAAAGTTTATATTCTAAAAACTTAATGAAACGCTGTTTCTCTATTACAATGTTTACCTTGGTCTTCTTTAGTTATGGCCAAAATGACACCCTTAGTTGGAAAGGCTACTTTTCCTACTTTAATGTCCAACAGATAGAAGAAGGTGATAATGAACTGATCGTCGGAGCTGAGAATTCGTTTTTTAGTTATGATGTGAGTACTGAAGCGGTTAAGAAGTTTTCGACCGTTCAAGGACTTTCCGGTGATGAAATAAGTTCTTTAAGGTCAGTACAGGACAGGAACATCATATTATTAGGCTATCAGAACGGATTGATACAAATCTATAACAGAATAACGAATGAAGTAAAGTTCGTGGTAGATATCCTGGATAATCAGAACATAGCACCGGATCAAAAACGGATCAACCAATTTTTGATAAAGGATAATAGAGCATATATCGCTACAGATTTTGGCATCGTCACCTATGACCTTGAAAACCTCGAATTTGGTGACACTTTCTTTATAGGTGATGCAGGCCAAGAGGTCATCGTCAACCAGATCACCATCAGTGAAAATATCATATATGCGGCCACTATAGGTAATGGTATTAAATTTGCCAGTCTGGACAACCCGAATCTTATCGATTTTAATGAATGGCAATCCATCAGTTCGCTCAACTTCAAGTATATAGCGAACGTGAACAATGATGTTTTCGCCATGCAATTGAACAATGTGCTTGTAAGGGTCACTGATGGACCTAGCATTAATTTTGTAGACCAGTTCAATTTTAATGTCAGGGAAATGAAGTCAAATGGCGATTCACTTCTTATCGTTGGGAAAGAACGCGTGGCAAATTTTGATACAAATGGACAAAGCAACCTGTTATTCACCGGTTTCGAAGATGAAAACACGAACCTTAAAACCGCTTATATCGGTCCAGAAAATAATCTTTTCCTGGGAGATGGCTCGCTTGGTCTTATCAAGATGAACGCATCAAATGAGCTCGATTTCCTAAGTCCGAATGGCCCTTTACAAAACCGGATGTTCAATATTGCTGTTGCCAATAATGAAATATGGGCCGTCTACGGAGAATATTCTATATTTTATAATCCTTATCCGTTGAACAGACGTGGTATAAGTCATTTCAAAAATGGGAAATGGATAAACCAAAGGGTTGAAGAAATTGATAACCTCGCGGAGCTATCGCACATTACCATTGACCCGCAAGATAGGAATAGAGTTTATATAAGCAGCTATTTTGATGGTATACTGGTCATAGAGAATGATACACTAGTACAAAATTATAACGCTAATAATTCTGTTATTAGCGGTGTAGTCAGCAATTCTGATGATAACAGAATCGGATCATCTGTTTTTGTGGATGATCAACTTTTCTTTACAAATTCTCTGACCGAAAACCCTTTAAAAAGCTTGAACAGAGAAGGTGATTTCCAGGTATATGATACCTCTGATGGTCTAAACAATCCTTTAGGGACAGCAATTGCTAAAGTTGTAGCAAGTCCGTCAGGCGATCTTTATTTCTCCACCATCAGGGAAGGCATCATTGCTTATGATCCTGAAACAGAGCAAAGCGAAGCGGCGACCTCAGCTGACACTGGAGTTGATTTCCCGGAAGTATTTGCATCAAACCCTAATATTACCGCATTAAGCTTTGATAATAACGGAAATCTGTGGATTGGTACTAACCGGGGTTTGCGGGTTTTCTTTAACCCATCAGCGGTATTCGACCCGGAAGCAAGGCTTAATATCTCACCGATCATCTTTGATGATAACGGAACACCTCAAGAACTATTATTCGAACAGACTATTACAGACATACAAGTAGATGGAGCTAATAACAAATGGATCGCCACATCATCGTCCGGGGTCTTCCAGGTTAGCCCAAATGGTCAGGAAACGCTGAACAGGTTTACCAGGGATAATTCTCCATTGCCTAGTGATCAGGTGATTAGTTTAGGTATTAATGGTGAAAATGGCAATGTTTTCTTTGCTACTACAAAAGGACTGGTATCTTTTCAAACGCGGGTTACGAACGCTGAAGATGATCTGTCTGAAATTAAGATATTCCCTAATCCGGTAAAGCCTGATTTTAACGGTCAAGTGACCATAGAAGGACTAACCGATAATGCCAATGTGAAAATTACCGATATTACAGGTAATCTGGTCTTTGAAGAAGAGTCAAGCGGTGGGAGTGTTCAATGGGATACCAGAGCATTTGGGAAACATAAAGTTTCATCTGGTGTTTACCTCGTGCTGGTAACCGGAGCAGATCAGGTGGAAACTAAAGTGGAAAAGATAATGGTCATACGATAATGTATACTCGTTCTAAGATAATCATCTTATCTACCATAAAATATGCGGATGCTGATGTCATCATAAAATGTTTCTCAAAGGAACTGGGGAAGCTTTCGTTCCTGGTGAAAGGTGCCAGAAGGTCCGGTAAAAAGAAAACGGGAATGAGCTACTTTCTCCCTTTTAATATATTGTGGGCTACCTTTCAGTACAGGGAAAACAAGAATTTACTTTACTTTAAAGAGATTAATATAGATTTACCCCTAACCCATATTCATCAAGATATCAGGAAATCCAGTATCGTCTTTTTGTTGACTGAGATCGTTGAAAATGCTATCCAGGAGGAAGAGGTCAATGAAAACATGTTCAGCTATTTGGAAAATGCGATCTATTGGCTCGACACCCATGAAAGCACCCAAAATTTCCACATTGCTTTTTTAGTAGGCTTTTCACGATACTTAGGTATTTATCCTGAACTATATCATTTGAATGAGAACATTGAGAAAGATACTTTTGATACCCAACTTAAATTTGACCCTAAGAACATTAAAAGGCTTGAGCAAATTTTGCATCAGGGAATAGATATAACAACATCCCATCAATTCAAAATAGAAAAAAAGGAAAAGTTGGGAATTTTGAACATACTGATGATTTACTACCGCAAAATGATTCCAGATTTTAGAATTCCAAGGTCTTATACGGTAGTAAAGGATATATTTGCTTGATCTATCCTTTTAAACTAGCAGAAAGATATTCCCTGTTCATCCGTGCGATGTTCTCTAAAGAAATTCCCTTAGGACATTCTATTTCGCAAGCTCCGGTATTCGTACAGTTACCAAATCCTTCTTCATCCATTTGTCGAACCATGTTCTGAACGCGCTCAGTAGCTTCTACTTCACCTTGAGGTAATAGTGAAAATTGTGAAACCTTAGCAGAAGTGAACAGCATTGCGCTCGCATTCTTACAAGCAGCCACACAAGCTCCACAACCTATGCAAGTTGCCGCTGCGAACGACATGTCCGCATTCTCTTTCTCAACAGGTGTTGCATTCGCATCCTGGGTATTCCCTGATGTACCTACGGATATATAGCCACCAGCTTGCTGAATTCTATCAAAGGAAGAACGATCTACGACCAGGTCTTTGATCACCGGGAATGCATTTGCTCTAAAAGGCTCGATAACGATGGTGTCGCCGTCATCAAACTTACGCATGTGCAACTGACAAGTCGTTGTACCTCGCATAGGTCCGTGTGGTTCTCCATTTATTTGTAGTGAGCATGAGCCGCAGATACCTTCACGGCAATCATGGTCGAATTCTACCGGTTCAATTCCTTTTTTTACAAGTTGGTCATTCAAAACATCTAACATCTCGAGGAATGACATATCTTTTTCAACACCGCTAAGATGATGATCTTCAAAATAACCTTTTGTATGTTGATTCTTCTGTCTCCAAATTTTTAAATCTAACTCCATATTCGTTTATCCTTATTTGTAACTTCTTGTTTTAAGTTCTATGTTTTCATAGATCAGCTGTTCCTTGTGCAGCTTCGCTTTACTTGGCTCACCGGTATATTCCCAGGCGGCCACATATCTATAATTCTCATCGTCTCTTAAGGCTTCACCTTCTTCAGTTTGATATTCTTCTCTGAAGTGTCCGCCACAGGATTCATTTCTTTCCAGCCCGTCTTTGGCGAACAGTTCTCCTAGTTCGAGAAAATCAGCCACTCGAGCTGCCTTTTCAAGCTCTGAGTTCTTGGTCTCTGAACTTCCGGGAACATTTACGTTGCTCCAAAATTCATCTTTGAGCGCCTGTATTTCATTTATGGCTTCTTTAAGACCTTCTTCATTTCTAGACATCCCGCATTTATCCCACATGATCTTCCCTAATTTCTTATGGAAATAATCGACCGGTTGGTTTCCTTTGATGCTTAGGAATTTATCAAGCTGTTCTTTTACACCTTGCTCTGCTTCATCAAATTCCTCACTATCAGCTGATATAGGTCCGGTCTTAATATCATTGGATAAGTAATCCCCTATGGTATAAGGTAGAACGAAATAACCATCGGCTAAACCTTGCATCAGGGCAGATGCACCTAAACGATTAGCTCCATGGTCGGAGAAGTTCGCTTCTCCTATGGCGTAGCAACCCTGAATAGTGGTCATCAAATTATAATCTACCCAAAGTCCACCCATCGTATAATGAACGGCCGGATAGATCATCATCGGGGTTTCATAAGGGTTTTCATCCACGATTTTCTCGTAGATGTCAAATAAGTTGCCATACTTGGCGGAAACCGCTTCCTTTCCTAGTTCTGTGATTTTATCTTTATCAGGGTTATTCAATCCTAAGCTGAATGCTTTTTCTTTACCGTAACGCTCAATCGCGCTGGTAAAATCCAGATAAACAGCCTGTCCGGTCTTATTGACGCCATGTCCAGCATCACATCGCTCCTTAGCAGCCCTTGATGCAACATCTCTTGGAACAAGATTGCCAAAAGCAGGATATCTTCTTTCCAAATAATAATCTCTATCTTCCTCAGAAAGCTCTGTTGGTTTTAATTTACCATTACGAATAGCTTCTGCATCTTCTTTCTTTCTTGGCACCCAGATTCTACCATCGTTTCTTAAGGATTCTGACATCAAGGTCAGCTTAGATTGAAGTTCACCCGAAACAGGAATACAAGTTGGGTGTATTTGGGTAAAACATGGATTTGCAAAATATGCCCCTTTTTTATGGGCTCGCCAGGCGGCTGTAACATTGCTTCCCATCGCATTGGTGGAAAGATAGAACACATTACCGTATCCACCTGAAGCCAGAACTACAGCGTGTGCTGCATGTCTTTCAAGTTCGCCGGTCACGAGGTTTCGTGCGATAACGCCGCGGGCTTTACCATCTTTTAATACAACATCCATCATTTCGTGTCTGTTGTAAGGCTTGATCTTCCCACGATTGATCTGTCTGTTCATCGCTGAATAGGCTCCTAACAGTAATTGCTGACCGGTTTGACCTTTAGCGTAGAATGTTCTGGAAACCAAAACGCCGCCAAAAGAACGATTATCTAAAAGTCCACCATATTCTCGTGCGAAAGGAACACCTTGAGCCACGCACTGATCAATAATATTTCCTGATACTTCCGCCAGACGGTAAACATTGGCTTCTCGTGATCGGTAATCGCCACCTTTTACTGTGTCGTAGAACAATCTATAATCAGAATCGCCATCGCCCTGATAGTTCTTAGAGGCGTTGATACCTCCTTGGGCCGCTATGGAGTGTGCTCTCCTGGGTGAATCCTGGTAACAGAATGTTTTAACATTATAACCGAGCTCAGCCATTGTAGCTGATGCACTTGCACCTGCCAGACCTGTTCCTATGACTATTACATCAATGTTCCTTTTGTTAATGGGATTGACAAGATTGATCTCATTCTTGTGTCTGGTCCATTTTTCACTTATCGGTCCTTCTGGTATTTTCGCGTCTAATTCTGCCATCATTATTTATTTATAAAGTTGAAAAATAGTGGTACAATGCGATGAACGCAAAGCCCAACGGGATTACAATGGAAAATGCCTTTGTAAATCCATTTAATGCTTTTGAATATTTATTGTTAAATCCTACCGTTTGAAAAGAAGAAGCAAATCCGTGAAGCAAGTGCAGCATGAGCAAAACGAACGCTAACACATAAATTCCTACTCTTACTGGTTGATGTGCGAACTTCTCAACAGTTTCATGGTGATATCTTAAACCATCAATACCGGGTACAGTTCCAGACATGTTACCTTCAATATATTTGGTATTCATTTCAGGAACCCAGAAATCATAAAAATGAAGTCCTAAGAAGAGTAAAACCGCTAATCCGGAGTAGATCATATTTCTGGATGTCCAGGGAGAATTTGATCCACCACTGAATTTCGCATATTTCACGCTTCTCGCTTTTCTATTTTGATATTCTAAAATAAAACCCATAACGAAATGGAATACTACACCAAATATCAATATAGGTTGAAGTACTGCTTGCACTAGAATATTGGTACCCATGAAATGCGACCATTCATTAAAGGTTTCTGGACTGATCACCGAGGTAATATTTATTGTGAAATGTTGTGTGAGGAATACAATTAAAAATAAGCCGGACAACGCCATAGAAACTTTACGCGCTATCGATGATGATAATAATTTTGCCATCTATCTTTAAATTTTACACAAATTTAGTTTAGAAAAGCTTCATCAACAAGAATGTAAACGCATTTAATACTAATTTAGAATAGTTTTAAAAGCAGTTTTGCTCCTGTTCGATCCCATCGATGGTCTAAGATCGAGATCGGATATTTTTCTCTTGATAATACCTACATTTGTAAAAAAACATCTTATGCGATATCAACCTGTATCATCATCGCTTTTCACTAAGAACCGTGAAAAGTTCATGAAAAGAATGCAACCCAAAAGCCTGGCCGTTTTCAATGCTAATGATATTTATCCCATCGGTGCTGACAGTACAATGCCATTCGAACAGGATAGGAATCTGTATTATTTAAGCGGTGTAGACCAGGAAGAAAGCATACTTGTATTATTCCCGGACGCTGCGGACAAAAAACACAGAGAGGTCCTATTTGTCAGAGAAACCAATGAACACATCGCAGTTTGGGAAGGTGAGAAATTGAATAAAAGCACAGCTTACAAGACCAGCGGCGTCAAAACCGTTTACTGGCTAAAGGATTTTGAGACGGTATTCCACGGACTCATGGCTCAGGCGGATACCATTTATATCAACACCAATGAACATTACCGTGCCGCCCATGAAACGCAAACCCGCGAAGACCGTTTCAATAAATGGGTCAAAGAAAATTATCCAGCACATAAGGTCGCCAAGTCCAATCCTATTTTACAGTATCTTCGCAGTGTAAAAGAGCCCGAAGAGCTAGAGGTTATGCAGCACGCTTGCAGGATTACTGAAAAAGGATTTAAAAGGGTCCTCGAATTTGTAAGACCTGATGTCATGGAGTACGAGATCGAAGCAGAGTTCATGCATGAATTCCTTAGCAACAGATCTCGTGGTTTTGCCTACACACCTATTGTCGCTAGCGGGAGGAACGCCACTGTACTTCATTATATTGAAAATAAGAACCAATGTAAGGAAGATGAACTTATCCTTTTAGATGTTGGAGCTGAATATGCCAATTATGCCAGTGACATGTCTCGCGTAGTACCTGTGAACGGAAGGTTCACTGACAGACAAAAAGTGATCTACAATGCTGTAAAACGCGTTAAGGACAAGGCGACAAAATTACTGGTGCCGGGCGCATACTGGAAATCCTATCACGAGGAAGTAGGCGATCTGATGACCGATGAACTGCTGAACTTAGGTTTATTAGACAAAGCTGATGTTAAGTATCAAGATCCTGACTGGCCGGCCTATAAAAGGTATTTCATGCATGGGACTTCCCATAACATCGGGTTGGATACACATGATTATGGCCTGTTACACGAGCCGATAGAGGCTAATCAGGTATTTACGGTAGAACCTGCTATTTATCTTCCGAATGAAGGATTCGGGATCCGCCTTGAAGATGATGTCGTTGTACAGGAAAAAGGTGAACCTCAAAACCTGATGAGAGACATTCCTATTGATATTGAAGAAATTGAAGACATAATGAACAACTAAGCGTATTCCAGGTCTAAGGTTACAGTTTCTGTTTCAGTTGATGTTGCCACAACGTCAACACCTATGGTCTTCACCAGATAAAGCGGTGAAGGTGTGGTCATATAAGGATGTTTTAGCTTGATTTTTTGAATAGGCGATAATTGGCCGTTTATTATTAAGTTTCTAACGAACCTTGAACAGTTCGTACCTTTCAAAATAAACGGTCCGTAAGGCACTAAACCTTTATTCTTAAGATGTTTAGCCTGTGAGTAAGCCACCTCAAAATCAACGGGCAGTATGGCGGCCATCAATTTCCCGTCGCATTCCGTTTCTTCTATCTGCTTTATATGCACCAGAATGGCATCGGTATTAGTGATACTGCCTTGTTTAATATCCGCTTTAACATCAATGCTTAAAAAAGGATCGGACCTATCATCTTGCACTCGGCCATGATCGATAGGGGTTCCATATCGTCCAAAATCAAAATAATAACAATCGCCATTAGCATTGACCAAAACAACAGCAGAATGACCCACGGCATAGCGGTCGTCTTTCATTACACCTGCTAATTTCATCAAATGATCATACCATGCGTAAGTACGCAAACATTTCTTTTCCGGCCAGCAAAGTACTAAAGCAAATCCATCTCGTGTTGATCCCATTATATCAATATTTATAATTTTCTCCCTTATCTTCTTCTAATTCAACCTGATGATTAAGCACGATCCTGTTCACAAAATTAAAGTAGGCGATGACAAGGGTCGCATCCAGAAAAGCCGGATCAGAAAGTCCAGATTTCTTTAATCTTCTATTGATGTTTTGACATTTACTCGATGAAGGGTCCGCAGTAAGCGCGACAGCCAATTCACAGAGCTGTTGATCAACCTCTGATAGCTTTAGTACTGAATGATCATCAGATAGTTGGTGAACATATTCATCATTTCTCCAGTACTTGTTCAACGCACTTCCATGATGATGAACGCAATATGCACAATTGTTTTCAGCCGATACCACAACGGCTATCATCTCACGCTGTGCTCTGCTCAAATCGGACCTGGCGAACATGATCTCCATATAAAGCTCCATGTGTTTAACGATGCTTTTCGGTCGTAAGCTTTGTATCTTGTGGACCTCGGCGATCTGTCCGCGCGATCTTTCAAGGTCGTAATAGGCCTCCCTGAGTTCGCCCGTAGCTTCTTCCGGTTGAACAACTTGTATATTAGGCATTTTTTATTGCTTTTAAGATGGCTTTAACAGAGGGTCGATTTTTATAGTTCCTATCAAAGTGTCTCCAGATGATCTCTTTATGAGCGTTTGTGATGAAAGCGGCCGGAACGGTATTGGTTTACTTTTATCGCTTTGCGCTTTTTTGAGCTTCGTGCCTAAGGCAATATAGTACATGCTCCTTTTTGCTCCATCAGGTTGATACAACCCGTAAAATTGTTCTGCGTCCTTGTGTTCATCGTCAATATCTATGAGGAATTGCGCCGTGGTCTTGTTTTTTGTTTCCCTTTGGCATTTGGGTCTCTTCTGTGAGATGGCAAGGACTTGCGCATTTAATTCCTTAATGAAAGCATAATGAGCCTTCAATGTACTGAGATGTTCTTTGCAGATCGGACACCATTGCGCGCCATAGAAGACCACGAACAACTGATGATTATCAGCTAAGAGCTTACTTAAACGAATATCACCTTGCTCATGGAGTTGAACCTTAAGATCATCAACAAGTTCACCTACTTCAAGGCCGTACACATCTTCTAGGTTTGAATATTCCTGTGCCTTCAAACTCGAGCTAAAGATGAACAAAAGTACTGATAAAATTTTTATTAACTTCATATTAGTAATTGACAAAAAATTTACCTATTTTAATCGAGATTAAAAATTTATCTGTATTAATTTTAGACCTGATCTTTAGATAAACCTTACATTTGAAATAAATGAGAGTGTTATGTTATTAAAAAAGGATGTAGTGATAAAAGGAAGCGACCAAAGGGATATCCTTATCGATATGACCTTTTCTGAAGCAGATGACCAGCCTGTAGTCTTGTTCTGTCATGGCTATAAAGGCTTTA
>Ga0209923_1000083_pt1 | contig 24561 bp, 20 predicted proteins | sample SalPon1_A_H2O_MG_FD_185696 | JGI IMG/M metagenome (GOLD analysis project Ga0209923, IMG submission 185696) | Salt pond water microbial communities from South San Francisco under conditions of wetland restoration - Salt Pond MetaG R1_A_H2O_MG... | ecosystem: Environmental > Aquatic > Non-marine... | reverse complement strand
TTTAAAATTTGCTTAATAACCGGTGCTCCACTAAAGTTTGTACTTTTGTTCATATCTTATTTTTTTGGTGAAAAATAAGGATATAAAAAAGTGGGAAATCCTTTATAGGAAAACCCACTTTTAAAATTTTTTACCGGACACTAATGATTCACAATAATTTAATACGTTATTGAAAATTGAACATATAGTAGAGAATATATAATTAAAAATATTTGTGACGTGTTAAGGGTTAAATGTAACTGATTATAATGTAAAATGGTAAAATCTAAATATGTTACATATTCCTTCTATACTGGCCACCTACATCAAATAACGCTTCTGTAATCTGCCCTAAAGTGGTATATTTTGCAGCTTCCATTAATTCATGAAAAATATTCTCATTTTTAATAGCTGCCTGCTGTATAGTATTTAGCTGATTTTCTGCGTATTTCTCATAAGCTTTATGCAGGTTGTTGATCATGGCAATTTGATTTTCCTTTTCTTCCGGTGTGGCACGAATAACTTCACGGGGTTTTATAGTAGGTGAACCTTTGCTGCTTAAGAACGTGTTAACTCCTATAATAGGATAATCTCCATTATGTTTTAAAGTTTCATAATGCAGACTTTCTTCCTGAATTTTTCCCCGTTGATACATAGTTTCCATCGCGCCTAAAACGCCACCGCGTTCTGTAAGTCTATCAAATTCAGCTAAGACCGCTTCTTCTACAAGTACAGTTAACTCTTCTATGATAAATGATCCTTGTAGGGGATTTTCATTCTTAGCCAGGCCTAATTCCTTATTAATGATTAACTGAATGGCCATAGCGCGTCTTACACTTTCTTCTGTTGGCGTTGTAATGGCTTCATCATATGCATTGGTATGCAATGAATTACAGTTATCATACACCGCATAAAGTGCCTGCAAGGTTGTTCTAATATCATTAAAATCTATTTCCTGCGCATGTAATGATCTACCGGATGTTTGTATGTGATATTTTAGCATTTGCGCACGCTTATTAGCACCGTATTTATGCTTTAAGGCTTTAGACCAAATTCTACGTGCTACACGACCTATCACTGCATATTCCGGATCAATACCATTTGAGAAAAAGAAGGAAAGGTTAGGGCCGAATTCATCGATATCCATACCTCGGCTCAGGTAATATTCCACATAGGTAAATCCGTTAGAAAGCGTGAGCGCTAACTGCGTTATCGGATTTGCGCCGGCTTCTGCGATATGATAACCGGAAATTGAAACCGAGTAGAAATTGCGTACCTTATTTTTAATAAAATATTCCTGAACATCTCCCATTAATCTAAGGGCAAATTCTGTAGAAAAAATACAGGTATTTTGCGCCTGATCTTCTTTTAATATATCGGCCTGAACGGTTCCGCGAACTACGGCAATGGTCTTTGCCTTAATTTTATCATAGATTTTCTCTGGAAGCACCATATCACCTGTAATTCCAAGAAGCATAAGCCCTAATCCGTCATTACCTTCCGGCAGTTCTCCCCGATATTGTGGTCTATCAACACCCTGATCATCATAGATTTCTTTTAACTTTTGCTCAACCTTATCTTCAAGGCCATTTTCTTTGATGTATTTTTCGCACTGTTGATCTATGGCTGCATTCATAAAGAAGGCTAGCAACATAGGTGCTGGTCCATTAATGGTCATACTCACAGAGGTCATTTTATGCGCCAGATCAAACCCGGAATACAGTTTTTTAGCATCATCTAAACAGCTGATAGATACGCCGGCATTACCAATTTTCCCATAGATATCCGGACGATGATCCGGGTCGCTACCATAAAGCGTAACAGAATCAAAAGCCGTGGAAAGCCGCTTAGCCGGTAAACCCTGGCTTACATAATGAAAACGCCTGTTAGTTCGCTCCGGACCGCCTTCTCCGGCAAACATTCGTGTTGGGTCTTCGCCTTTTCTTTTAAACGGATACAATCCTGCTGAAAAAGGGAATTCGCCGGGAACATTTTCCTGGAGTAACCAATGCAAAATATCGCCCCAGGCTTCATATTTAGGTAGGGCTACTTTAGGAATTTGACTGCCGGACAGCGATTCTGTGTGGGTTTCTATCTCAATAGCTTTACCTCTTACCTGATAAGTGTATATCGGTTCTTTATAGTGTTGCTTTTTGTTTTCCCAGTCTAAAATCTTCTCCCAGTGATGTGGATTCAGGTCTTTCTTCTTATGATGGAATTGATCGATCAATAAACTGATCAGTTGATCGTTCTCTTCTTTAAGATCATCTGCATTGGCTATGCCGTTTTCATCTAATTTTACTTTATTAGTCGCTGATGATTCCAGACTTTTATAAAACCCGTAAAGTTGCTGAGCGATCTTTACCTGTTTTATACCGGTTTTATCATATTCGCGATTTGTTTCTGCGATTTCAGATAGATATCTCACACGCTTAGGTGGTATAACATAGATTTTCTCAGCCATTTCCTGCTTTACCTGATAGTCGCTTTTTAGTTGACCTTCAGATGTTTTACCTGCAAATTTCATAACCTGCTGATAAAGATAGTTCATGCCGGGATCGTTGAACTGAGAAGCGATGGTACCGTAAATAGGCATTTCATCTAATGAGGTATCAAATAAACCATGATTGCGTTGATATTGTTTTTTTACATCTCGCAATGCGTCTAAAGCACCGCGTTTGTCAAATTTATTGATAGCGACATGATCGGCAAAATCAAGCATATCTATCTTTTCTAACTGGGTGGCTGCGCCAAATTCCGGTGTCATGACATATAAAGAGAAATCACTGTGCTCGATAATTTCTGTATCGCTCTGACCGATTCCGGAAGTTTCCAAAATGATAAAATCATATTCTGCTGATCTTAAAACATCTATAGCTTCCTGTACATAATTGGACAATGCCAGATTAGACTGTCTTGTAGCCAATGAACGCATATAAACACGCTCAGAATCAATGGCGTTCATCCGGATCCTGTCGCCAAGTAAAGCACCGCCGGTCTTACGTTTAGAAGGATCGACTGATATAATCCCTATGGTCTTATCCTCAAAATCCATCAAAAATCGGCGGACCAACTCATCTACTAATGATGATTTTCCCGAGCCACCGGTTCCTGTAATGCCCAGGACCGGGATGTTCTTATCAGGCTTGGGTAGTTTTTTATAATGTTTTTTAAAGCGTTCATTATCATTTTCAGCCAGGGATATCAACCGGGCTAATACATCTGTTTTTTTAGCTTTAATCGCCTGATGCACGTCTATACCTTTATCAACTTCAGGTGTTGCAAAATCAGATTGTTCTACCAGGTCATTGATCATGCCCTGTAAGCCTAATTTTCTACCGTCATCCGGTGAATAGATCCTATCGATACCATAATCCATCAACTCTTCGATCTCTTCAGTCAAGATAACGCCACCACCGCCGCCGAATAACTTGATATGCGAGGCGTTCTTTTCTTTGAGCAGGTCGTACATATATTTGAAATATTCGTTGTGACCACCTTGATAGGATGTCATGGCAATGGCGTTAGCGCCTTCTTCTATGGCAGTATTGACCACTTCTTCTACTCCGCGATCGTGACCAAGATGTATCACTTCAACGCCGGTTGCCTGGATGACACGACGCATGATATTGATAGATGCATCATGGCCGTCAAAAAGAGATGCGGCGGTTACAATTCTTACTTTATTTTTAGGCTTATAGACGTTTGGGTTTTTCATAATAATTTACCTGAATTCGGTTTGTAAATTTAATAAATTAGTAATAATAATTGAATTTATTATAGATTTGTTAGTTATAAAGCCAGAGGCGATGTTAGTTCGGGATGTTTACCTTCTACATAGGTAAAGCACTTTCTGAGATGATTAAAAGTGGCTTCTAAATTTTCTAAAGGCTCGAAGGCAGGATAAAACTTTACGGTTTTTACAGCATAATCAAAGGCTATAGGGATAATAGGAACCTCTGCCTCTTTTGCGATATAATAAAACCCGGTTTTCCAGTGTTTTACTTTTTTGCGTGTTCCTTCTGGTGTGATAGCCAGGCGAAATTTTGAACGCTCTTTAAAGATATTGACTATTTGATCTACCGTGTTTTTAGATGTTTTACGGTCTATAGGAGCACCACCCATCCATTTAAAATACCAACCAAATGCAGAATCGAAGAGCTCTTGTTTTGCCACATAATTGATTTCCCTATTGATGATTTTCCGGGCTAAGGCTCCTATGTAGAAATCATGCCAGCTGGTATGTGGATAAACGATAACAACTGCTTTTTTTATATCAGCATCTAATTGACCGGAAATTTTCCAGCCTAATAATCGATGAAAAATCAATTTACTAAACATTTGATTTTTTTGTGAAAGTACAGTTTTCTAAAGAGTTGAAGCATTCTCTATTTTGATATTTTTAAAGTATCATAAATTTTTAATCTATGTAATATATCATTTACTCAAGTTTCGCACCCTAAATTTATTGATTTTTTTAGGTAATAAATAGCATGAAAACCAAGGGAAACCCTTGGTTTTATTGTATCTTTGGAGTATCAGAAAAAAGTACAATACATGCTACAAAACAAAGATATTGCAAAAGTTGATGAAATCAAAGGTAAATTTACTTAGGTTTGGCTTAATACTAACTATCTACAATCGCACTTGAATATTCTTAACTTCAAAAAGACCAAAACATCCTTTAGCTGGTGTAAAAGGTCTGGTTACAGCTTTTATGATCTAATATCTACTTTACTTATCATGCCACTTATTGGTGTTGAAACCATACATAGACTTACCAAAAGTACTGACGCTGACATTATAAAGCGTGGTAAAGATTCCTATTACCACATTTTAGCCAATCAAAAAATTAATTGGAACCCGTGGTGCATTATCTAAATGAGATTGATTTTTAAATTATTGATATTTCTATTGAATAAGAATTTATTCAAATATTGTATCGTTGTCAATGTAGTTATTTTAGCTAAGATCTTTGCTCTAAATCCATCAAAATACTTAGCATAGTTTCGTCTGATCATAAACTGGTCGCATAATTGTGAAAATAAAGTCTCAATTCGTTTTCTGTATTTTTTAAATTGATAAAACTGAGGCTGATAATCTTTTTGATTTTTTCGTAAGAAAATTATACAGCTCATAGGCCTTTAACTTGAGTCGCTGATTGACATATAATAGGTCCTGAATTACCAAGTTATCGATATTACGTTGCTGGCAAAAGGATACAATATCATTCTTATTGCTCAGACCAAAAATGTTTAACCAGGAAATAGGTTGTTGTAATGAACTGTGGTCAAATTCAGATAATGAAATATCCTGAAATTCATTTGCTTCATCTGCTGAATATTGATAGAGCTGGATTTTACTGATTTGATCTTTTTCATCACCGGTAAAGATAAATTTGTTAGGATCTGTCTTTTTCCGATTGAGTAATTTTATCTTTCTTAAAAAGTTCATTTATAAGAATTATTTTTAAATTTAAACATTCTTACTTAAATGAGTTGATAATTTGGTAGATCTGATGAAAAGAGTCTCAACCATCAAAAGAGAAATCAATTTTGATATTGATACGCTAAATTTATTTTTGATAACCAAATTTGCAATTAAAATCAATTTTTTAAAAGATTAAAAAAAGTAATCGAATAATATGGAAGAACGCATTATCAAATTAATATGGGACTACAGGGGCGAAGACAGCTTTGACACCGCAAAACATCATCAAATTCATCTGTCTGATTATTTACAGCGCCATAAATTGGAAGATCAAACTGGAGTAGAGAAGAAATCAAATGGTCATGCCATAGCCTGGATAGCCACACCGGAGCATAATATGATCACTTTACGAGATGCGCTCATCCCGCATCGGGCAGAAGTTTTTGAAGAGAACTATTGATCAAAAAGATCGATCTGTAGGCCAAAGAAGTTGGTGGAAACTGCCGAATTGAAACGAGAGTAAGCATAGCTGAATCGCAATTTATTGATCTTAAGCATAAAACCAGCACTTAGACCGGCAAAAGACCGCTGGTCAATAATACGTAATTCTTCACCTCTTCTAAAGTTATAGCTTACCTGAATAGAAAAGCCACCATCAGGGAAGAGCTCTAGACCTAATATCCCGTGACGAAGCACATTGTTAAAAAAACCGGGGTCATCCTCTTCAACGCTGCCGTCCAATCCTACTTCATCCCTATTTGGGTTTCTAAAAGCGATATTCCATTCTTGTAAATTCTCAAGCGTCACATGCCATCTAATAGAGACATCCCGCAATTCCTGAGAAATACCTACGAGGGCTTCAAAGGGTAAACTTTCCCTTACATGATTAAAGGGCTTGAACTGAGTTCCTAGATTTCTGACCACTGCGGCTATACGTAAGTCCTGTTCCTCATCAAGATAAGTTACAGAAAGGTCAACAGCTCCTCCAAAAGATGTGAATTCTTCTAACCGAGAAGTGATCAATTTTGCATTTCCACCTACATGAAAATCACTTCTACCAATTCGATAAGCATAACCTACGGATAAAGCTACTTCATTACCTCCAAAATCACCAGTAGCATTTCCAAATTCATCAAAACCGTCAAATGAACCATAGTTGACATAGCTTATACCACCTTGTAAGACCTGAAACCTTCTATCAACTAATACGGCATAAGATGCGGTTCCATAATTGATCCCGGCACCAAGGCTCATATAATTAACCGCTAACTGTTTGTCCATTTCAAAGTTGACAAGCGCCGGATTTTCCATGGCGTTGGTCGGGTCAAAATTGTATAGCGTGATATTTTTACCACCTAGTGCGGCTAATCTGGGCGACTTTGGCAAGTTCAGGAATTGATAGGTGTTTTGCCCACCTATTTGAGCTTGCAGATCATCTACCGAACAACCTAAGAAAGCGATAACAATAAATACAAAAGGCAGTCTTTTCATAATGATGCTATAACGCTGGTCAACTTACAAATATTCTATAAAAGCATCAACGCAGACTTACTTTTTTGCTCGATAACAAAAATATCTATTGAGCGTTCTCTACCTCTATCCTTTTGGCGTTCTTTACTTTCTGATCCGTAAGGGCTATATCCAATACCTCGCCCATTTCTTCCACGTAATGGAAGGTCAGGCCTTTTGTATACTGCTCCTTTATCTCTTTCACATCGCGCTCGTTAGCCTTACTTAGAATGATCTCATTGATCTTAGCTCGCCTGGCAGCAAGTATTTTTTCTTTGATGCCGCCCACAGGAAGTACTTTACCGCGAAGAGTTATCTCACCGGTCATGGCTAACTTCTTCTTGATCTTCCTTTGTGTGAATAATGAAGTTAAGGATGTAAGCATCGTGATACCGGCACTTGGGCCGTCTTTAGGCGTGGCACCTTCCGGTACGTGAAGATGAACGTTGTAGTTGTCAAAGACTCGATGGTCCAGGCCTAATTTTTCCGCATTGGATTTGATGTACTCCATGGCTATCGTGGCGGATTCCTTCATCACGTTACCCAGATTACCTGTAATGCTCAATTTCCCTTTGCCTTTTGATAAAGTTGATTCAATGAACAGAATATCACCGCCAACACTAGTCCAGGCTAAGCCCGTCACAACGCCGGCCACATCGTTATTTTCATACAGGTTTTTATGTAGTTTTTGACTTCCCAGAATATTTTCAACATCTGCCGATGAGATTTTTGTATTAAAATCTTCTTCCATAGCAATGGACTTCGCGATGTTTCTAACGACTTTTGCTAATTGCTTTTCTAGATTTCGAACACCGGATTCTCTGGTGTAGCCATCTATGATCTTCTCCGTTTGGGCTTTGCCGAGCTTGACATCCGGCTTTTTTAAACCGTGTTCTTTGATTTGTTTAGGGAGTAAATGTTTTTTGGCGATCTGTACTTTTTCCTCTACTGTATAACCATTGACGTTGATGACCTCCATCCTGTCGCGTAATGCTGGCTGAATAGTGCTTAGGTCATTAGCCGTTGCTATAAACATCACTTTTGAAAGGTCATAGCCCATTTCTAAAAAGTTATCATGAAATTCATGGTTTTGCTCTGGATCTAAAACTTCTAGTAAAGCAGATGAGGGATCGCCCTGAAAGCTGGTTGCCAATTTATCGATCTCATCTAAAACAAACACCGGATTATCAGTACCTGCTTTTTTGATATTTTGAATAATTCTTCCTGGCATAGCACCAATGTATGTCTTTCGGTGACCTCTGATCTCTGCTTCGTCACGTAATCCACCGAGTGATACGCGGACATATTCCCTGCCCAATGCTTCTGCAACGGATTTTCCAAGCGAAGTTTTCCCAACTCCCGGCGGACCATACAAACAAAGAATTGGCGATTTCATATCATTTCGCAATTTTAAAACTGCCAGGTATTCAATAATTCTTCGTTTAACATCTTCTAATCCGTAATGATCACGGTCTAAAATACGTTGAGCTCTTTTCAGATCAAATTTATCTTTGCTGAATTCATTCCAGGGAAGATCGATAAAAAGTTCCAGATAGTTACGTTGGATAGAGAATTCTGGTACTTGCGGGTTCATTCTTTGCAACTTGGACAGCTCTTTTTCAAAATGTTGTTGCACCTCTTTGCTCCATTTCTTATCCTTTGCCTTTTGTCTGAACTCTTCTACCTCATCTTCCTGTGATGCGCCACCCAGCTCTTCCTGAATGGTCTTCATCTGTTGATGCAGAAAATACTCGCGTTGCTGCTGGCTCATGTCATTTTGGACACGGCTTTGAATATCATTTTTCAGTTCCAGTTTTTTATATTCCGTGTTCATCATCTCAAGCGTCTTAATAGCCCGTTCTTTAAGATCTGATTTTTCAAGCAAATTTTGCTTTTCCTCTACCTGTAAATTCATATTAGACGAAACAAAATTTACCAGGAAAGAAGAGCTATCAATGTTTTTAATAGCAAACGAAGCTTCAGAAGGAATATTAGGATTTTCCTTGATGATGTTCAGCGATAGCTCACGGATAGAATCTATAATTGCGCTGAATTCCTCATCTTCATCTTCAGGTTTGGTCTCATGGAGATCATCAACGCGACAGGTGAGGAAAGGTTCCTTACTTACCATTTCTGTGATACGAATTGGTTTTTTACCCTGAATGATCACGGTGGTGTTCCCGTCGGGCATTTTCAATACTTTGAGTATCTTAGCGGCAACACCTATGGTATTAATATCTTCAAGATCCGGATCTTCTTTTTCATCGTTTTTTTGTGCAACTACACCTATTACTTTTTCATTAGTATTAGCATCATTGATGAGCTCGATAGATTTATCACGTCCGGCAGTAATAGGAATAACAACTCCCGGAAATAAAACAGTATTTCGTAAAGGCAATATCGATAAGGTTTCCGGTAAATCTTCCTTTCTAATCGCTTCTTCATCTTCGGGCGACATCAAAGGGATCAACTCTGCATCTTCATTTATATCTTGTGGTGACAAATTGTCAATACTTAGTATTCCTGATTTAGACATATATTGTTTTTTAGACAGCTTGGCAGGTTTAAAAGCTATAGAGCAAATAAACCAAAATTATTTTATTCTACTTATAACAGGGTCAACTCTTATGCCATAATTGATAATGTTGATAATGGAATGAAATCAATATAGAAATTCATTCAAATTATCTTTACTTATAATTTTAGTAGCTGATGGTTGATAATTATCTGTAAAGGTCTTAGATATTTTTTGACCGCTTTTCTGTTTATATTTAAATTCACAAGCATAAAATTCACCATTGAATTCTTCTATCCAGTCGATTTCTTGTTGCTGATAAGTTCGCCAAAAATAAAATCTATGAAATTTTCTATGATAGTGCAAATACTTTATTCTTTCTGAGATCAAAAAATTCTCCCAAAGCGCACCTTTGTCCTTTCTGTTCTTTAATGGCTTAAAATTTCCTTTAATGGCATTTAAGACTCCATTATCATAAAAATAAATTTTGCGTCCTTTATTAATTTCTGTTCTTACATTTCGGCTTAAAGGACTGACTCTAAAAATGACAAAAGTTTTCTCTAAGAGTGAGATATACTGCTCAATAGTTAAACGATCTACACCAATAGTTCTGGATAATTCACTAAAATTTACTTCTGATCCTACTTGTAAAGCTAAAGCCAAAAGCAATTTATCCAATATCTCAGGTTTTCTAATACCTTTAAATTGAAGCAGGTCTTTGTAAAGATAACTATTAGTCAATTCCTGCAATATCATAATAGCAGATTCCATATTATTTACAATCTCAGGATAAGTTCCAAATATTAAATATTGATCTAAGGTCAATTTAGTTTCAAAGTAACCACTGTAATCAACTAACTCCTGCCAAGATATAGGAAATAAATTGTAATGCCATTTCCTTCCTGTTAACGGCTCATTCGTCTTATCAGCAATATCAAGTGCAGAAGAACCACTTGCAATGACCTTAACACCACTTAATTGATCGTGAATGATCTTCAATATTAAACCGATATTTTCAATTCGCTGAGCTTCATCTATAAATAATATTTTATGATTTCCTATTGCCTGTTTCAGATATTTCTCACTTGGCTCATTAAATTCAGCACGAGCTGAAGCATCGTCACCATTTATAAATAAATAATCGCCATATCTTTCACATATATTTTTTATCAAAGTAGTTTTACCTACCTGTCTTGGACCCGTAACAACGATTATTTTATTACTATCCCACTTTTCTATAATACTTGAAGTTAATAAACGATTTATCATTAATGATGATTTAGATGACAAATATAAAAATAGTAGATTATAATCTGTTATTTATATATAAATTTATGATTATAATCTTTTTATTTTATTTTTTGTGAATAAAAAATCCGCCTAAAAATACTTTAGACGGACCTTTACTTGAATTAGCCAAGTCTTCCTAGTCGAATGGATATTTATTTTCTTGCGCTACTTTTTCTGCTACGATCTCTCTTAGTTCAACGACATTGGGATAGTTTTCGTATTTCGTAAATCGCTTTAATCCCATCAACATCATTTTTTGTTTGTCGCCGTCTTCCATTGAAATAATGGCTTCCTTCGCTTTTTTGTTGACCTTTTCAACGGCGTTGTACAACCTCAACTTGGCCATGGCGATCTGTGTTTTTTGCGCTTCTTCGCCTTGTATGTTGGCTTGTTTTTCTGCTCTTAAGATCGCTGATTCTGCCAAATAGGTTTCTATCAAAAGATCTGCAGCACTTAATAAAAGTTGTTGATGATTTTCTAGTTCTTCGCCATACTTCTTAGCGGCATTACCACCTACCATCAAGAACACTTTCTTCAGTTTTTTGATCATCGCTTTTTCTTCAGCTAAAAGCTCAGAATAATCCGGTGTCTCAAATGACGGAATACCGGTTAATTCATCAGCAACAGCCTCTGCCGGATTGAGTACATCAACGTGACCTTTCATCGCCTTTTTCATCAACATACCTACCGCCAGCATCCGGTTGATCTCATTGGTTCCTTCGTAAATTCGGGAAATTCGGCAATCTCTCCATGCGGATTCCATAGGCGTATCGGCAGAAAAACCCATTCCACCATAGATCTGAATGCCTTCATCCGTACAATCCTGCAGATTTTCTGATACGGCAACTTTTAAAATTGAAGATTCTATCGCAAATTCTTCAAATGCTTTGAGTTCAGCCTCTTGATGAGAACTTCCATTTTCTAATCGGATATTGATCCTGTCATCAATATTCTTAGCGGCTCTGTAAGATGCGGCTTCATCTGCATAGGCATTGGTCGCCATTTCCGCTAATTTTTGGCGAATGGCACCGAATTTTACGATAGGTGTTTTAAACTGAACCCGATCATTGGCATATTGCACCGCAGAACCTATGACTCGACGTTGAGCGTCAAGGCAAGCAGCAGCAAGTTTTATCCTACCTACATTTAGCGCATTCATCGCTATTTTAAATCCGCCGTTTCGTCCTCCTAAAATGTTTTCAACGGGTACTTTCGTCTCTTCAAAGTAAACCTGGCGCGTCGAGGATGAATGAATACCTAATTTCTTTTCCTCATCTCCCATTGAAATTCCGTTTTCCATATCTTTTTCTACGATAAATCCTGTTAAGTTCTTGTCATCTTCTATTCTTGCAAATACGATGAACAGGTCACAGAATCCGGCATTGGAGATCCACATCTTTTGACCGGTGATCTTATAATGCTTACCATCATCGGTAAGAACGGCTTTGGTCTTTCCGGAATTCGCATCGCTACCCGAACCAGGCTCAGTTAAGCAATAAGCACCAAACCATTCGCCAGTAGCCAATTTAGGAACGTATTTTTTCTTCTGTTCATCCGTTCCGTATAAAGTGATTGGTAAGGTTCCAATTCCAGTATGCGCACCAAAGGCAGTTGCAATAGATCCGGTGGCTCCGGAAATGTAATCACATACTAACATTGTGGAGACAAAATCCATTCCTAAACCGTCATATTCCTCTGGAACGGCAACACCCAAAAAGCCAAGTTCACCAGCTTTTCGCATTACTTCTTCTGTCAAATCATAGTTCTTTTTTTCGAACTCCTCTTTCTTTGGCCATATCTCTCGATCTACAAATTCTTTGACCGAGTCACGCATCATTTTCTGTTCATCAGAAAAATCTTCAGGGGTAAATACATCTTCAGCTTTTGTATCTTTTACAATAAACTGACCACCTCTAATCATGTCGTCCTTTTTTTCTTTCGTTTCCATTTTATTTACTTTAAAGTATTTGTTAATTCTTAATTCAGAATTTAAAATTCAAAATTTTAGTACACTTCATAAACACCAGCCGCGCCTTGTCCGGTTCCTACGCACATGGTAACCAATCCATATTTGTTTTGATGATTTCTCTTTTTCATTTCGTCAAATAATTGAACCGATAATTTACCACCGGTACAACCTAATGGATGCCCTAAGGCAATCGCACCGCCATTAACGTTCAATTTCTCCGGATCGATGTCTAGTTCTCTTCTTACGGCTAATGATTGGGATGCAAAAGCTTCATTGAGTTCGATCAGCTCCATATCCGCTAATTTAAGGTCGGCTTGTTTAAGCGCTTTAGGAATGGCTTTTACAGGACCAATTCCCATGATTCGTGGTTCAACACCAACCGTCGCATAACTGACTAATCTAGCTACCGGTTCTAAGTTGAGTTCTTTGACCATTTCCTCGCTCATCACCATCACAAACGCAGCTCCATCGCTCATTTGTGAGGAATTTCCTGCGGTTACGCTTCCTTTATCAGCAAAAACTGGCTTAAGCTTGTTCAAAACTTCTTGCGAGGTGTCCGCTCTCGGTCCTTGGTCCTGATCAACCGTATATTTCTTACTTTGTTTCTTATCATTTCCATCTACAAATATCTCTTCAACTTCTATAGGAGCGATCTGATCTTGAAAACGATTGTCTTGCTGCGCCTTGATCGCTTTTTGATGAGATTCATAAGCAAATTCATTCTGATCTTTAGCACTGATATTGTATTCATTAGCTACAGCTTCAGCAGTGAGTCCCATTCCCCAATAATAGCTTTCTTTGCCTTCTTTAGCGGTTTTATAATTAGGAACCGGTTTATAGCCACCCATTGGGATGTAGCTCATACTTTCAGAGCCACCGGCAATGATGCAATTTGCCATTCCACTTTTAATCTTAGCTGTAGCCATAGCAATAGTTTCAATTCCTGATGCACAATAACGATTCACCGTAACGCCTGGAACTTCTTCAGTGTTCAATCCCATGAGCGATACAAGTCTTCCCATATTCAAACCTTGTTCTGCTTCCGGCATCGCATTACCAACGATAACGTCGTCAATGCGGCTTTTATCAAATTCCGGCAGTTGCTTCATCATATAATTGATGGTCTCCGCCGCCAGATCATCTGGTCGCTTAAAACGAAAAACGCCTTTTGGGGCTTTCCCTACTGCTGTTCTGTATCCTTTTACGATGTATGCCTCTTTCATGATATGAAATTTTAAATTTTGAATTCTAAATTTTGAATTAACTAATCAGATGCTTTTTTTGAACTTAAAATTATTTTTGTTAAAATATTTATGATATCATTAATTTCAGTTAGTAAATTATCTACTGGTAAATTCGTTAAACTTGATTCATTCAACAGTTTAAGCCAATATTTAGTTTCTCTTGCTTCTTTAGATGCTAATGACATTTTATGAATGAAATCACTTCTGGACTGAGCAGCTAATGACTCTTCTACGTTAGCGCCTATACTTGTTCCTGATCTTAATAATTGTTTTGAAATAACATATTCCTTATGAGATAATAACTGCTGATAAAACGCTATAATGCTCAATGAGAATTGAAATGTTTTATCTGCTATGATATTATCTTTCTTCATTTTTTTAATTTTAAATTTATAATTCAAAATTTTTAATTCCTCAAAGGTTTCCCTTTCTTGATCATATGTTGTAATCGTTCTAAAGTTTTACGTTCGCCACAGAGCGATAAAAAGGCTTCTCGCTCTAAGTCTAATAGATATTGTTCTGACACATGATTGGTTTCAGACAAATCGCCGCCGGTCATGACATAAGCGAGCTTGTTCGCCATCTTTTGATCGTGTTCGCTAATGTACTTTCCGGATTTCATTTGATCAGTTCCTACGAGAAATGCTCCTAAAGCCTGTTGTCCCAATACTTTGATGTCATTGGTTTTAACCAGTTGTGTATAACCGTTATCGGCCATCAATTTGGCATGTTGTTTAGCGATTGCCAATTGACGGTCTCGGCTGACCACTACAATATCCTTTCCTTCTTCAAAAATGCTGAGATCATAGGCTTCATGCGCCGATTTTGCCACTTTTGCCATTCCGATATTCAAGAAGTTTTCTCGTAATCGGTTGACCTGAACATCGTCTTTTTGGAAGGTTTTAGCGGCTCTTCGGGTCATCTCTTTAGTTCCGCCACCGCCGGGAATAACGCCAACGCCAAACTCAACTAAGCCAATATAAGTTTCTGCGTGAGCCACGACTTTATCCGCATGCATGGAAAGTTCGCATCCGCCGCCCAATGCCATTTGATGCGGTGCTGCCACCGTTGGAATGGATGAATAACGCATGCGCATCATCGTATCCTGGAAATATTTGATCGCCGCATTGAGCTCTTCATATTCCTGCTCAACCGCAAACATGAATATCATCCCGATATCCGCGCCAACGGAGAAATTATCACCGGTATTGGAAATCACAACGCCGTCATATTCTTTTTCAGCAATATCCATCGCCGCATTGATACCGTTAAGCACATCACCACCGATAGAGTTCATCTTGCTTCTGAACTCAATGTTCATGATGCCATCGCCAAGATCAGTAGCTACCAGATCTTTATTGCTCATCACTTCCTTGCTTTCGCGAATATTATCTAAAATGATAAAGGCATCCTGACCCGGAATTTTAGCATCATCCGATTTATCGATATCGTAGTAATAAGTATTCCCATTTTTTACCGTATAAAAAGAAGCGTCTTTCTGATCGGCTAATTTCTGAACCCAATCTGCGACTTCAAATCCCTGATCCTTCATGAGCTGAATGCCTTTCTCAACGCCAATGGCATCCCAAATCTCAAAAGGTCCATGTTTCCAACCGAATCCGGCTTTCATGGCATCATCAATTTTGTAGATGGCATCGGTAATCTCCGGAATTCTGTTTTGAACGTAAGCAAAAAGCGAGGCGAAATTAGCCCGATAAAATTCTCCGGCTTTATCATCACCATCTACTAAAACCGGAAAACGATCAGCAACCTCATCAATTTTCTTGGTCTTTTCTAACGTATCAAAACTCGCTTTTTGTTTATCCCGATAATCCATTTTATCCAGATCCAGCGATTTGATCTCGCTGCTGCCATCATCATGTTTTATCTTTTTGTAAAAACCCTGACCGGTTTTGCTTCCCAGCCAGTTTTCATCCATCATTTTTTGGATAAAATCCGGTAATTTGAAAAGTTCGTGACGCTCATCTTTTGGCACATTGTCATATAATCCGTTAGCAACATGTACTAAGGTATCTAATCCAACTACATCAACCGTTCTAAAAGTTGCAGACTTCGGTCGGCCGATCACCGGACCGGTCAATTTGTCAACTTCTTCAATGGTCAAATCCATATCTTTTATGGTATGGAACAGGCTCATGATGCTAAAGATACCGATGCGGTTTCCGATAAATGCCGGCGTATCTTTAGCAACTACCGTTGTTTTTCCTAAGAACTTTTCGCCGTAGTCATTTAAAAAGTTGATAACTTCCTGATCAGTATCGGGAGAAGGAATAATTTCTAATAATTTGAGATAGCGTGGTGGATTAAAAAAGTGCGTACCACAGAAATGTTTTTTGAAATCATCGCTTCTTCCTTTGGTCATATATTGGATCGGGATACCAGAAGTATTGGAAGAGATCAGCGTTCCTTTTGTTCGATACTTTTCTAATTTCTCAAAAACCTGTTGCTTGATATCTAATCGCTCAACTACAACCTCGATGATCCAATCAGCATCTTTTACCTTTTGTATATCATCTTCTAAGTTGCCGGTTGTAATCCGATTCGCAAAGCTTTTGTGATAAATTGGCGAAGGATTGGATTTCAATGAATTTTGTAAAGCGTCGTTTACAATTCTGTTCCTGACTTGTGGTGATTCTGTGGTTAAGCCTTGCTTTTTTTCCTTATCATTAGGTTCTTTAGGTACAATATCAAGCAGTAAGACTTCCACCCCAATATTGGCCAAATGGCAAGCTATGCCACTTCCCATAATTCCTGAACCGATGACGGCTGCTTTTTTAATGCTTCTTTTCATAGATGATTCCTATTTAAAGTCGTTATTTATTGATCGTTTCTTCATCAGCTATGGCTGAGTTGTATATTTTTCGATTAGATATCAGGTCATTGATCTTGTTAGCGACCTCAATGAACGTATCTAATTTATCATGATCGATATGTTCCCGTACTTTCTGATCGAAGGTGAGAACAACACTTTTTGAATACTCGCGCATATCCACCCCAAAATCTGTCAAGTAGATTAAAACACTTCTGCCATCTTCCGGGTTCTTTTTCCGCCTGATCAGGCCTTTATCTTCCATGATCTTTAAAGATCTGGAAAGACTGGTCGCTTCCATGCCCATTTTTGGTCCAAGCGATGTAGATGGCGTTCCCTCTTCCGGATCGATATTCAATAATACAAAACCTGTTGCCATGGTACTGCCTTTCTTCGCTGCTTCTTCATTATACATCTTCGCGACGGCCATCCAGGTAGCACGTAAGATATAATCTATGGTCAGGTCTTTATCCATATAATTTGTTCGTTCAAATATACAATTTTTTATTATGCGCGCATAATAAAATTACTCTTTTTTATGTAATAGATGTTACATTCTCTTAGCTTAATTCACCCTAATTTTGAAAAAAAGATATTATGAAATTCTTTTACATCCCTGTATTTCTTTTATTGATAGTTAGTTGTCAACCTTCAACAAAAGAAAATGATGATGGGCTAAAGTCCATAGATAAAAGCCAGACGCTTAGTTCAGCTGAAGTGAAGAAAGCGAGATCATTGATGAAAAATAAATGCTACTTATGTCATAATCCCGAATCATCCATGAATGAACGCGTAGGACCGCCAATGATCGCTATCAAGAAGCACTATTCAAAAGGTGCTAAAGACCGTTCAGCATTTATCAATTCCATGTGGGAATTCGTCAGGAAGGCTAAAAAATCCAAGGTCAAGCTAAAAGGTGCTTATGAAAAATTTGGCCTGATGCCGTATCAGCCTTATCAAGAAGAAGATGTAAAATTGATCGCTGCCTATATGTATGATTATCAAATAGAAGTACCGGACTGGTTTGAAGAACACTGGAAAGAAAAACATCACAAGAGAAAAGGACAACAATCCAGGCAAGAACATCAATCAGGTTTTCAACAACGAGGTAAAAAGTTTAAATCACAAAGGCCAAACTCATTAACCTATGCACAAAAGGGAAAGAAAATGGCGATGGCGACAAAAAAACAATTAGGTAAGAACTTAATGAAAGCGATCCAGGAAAAAGGCAGTGCGCATGCCGTAGAATTTTGCAATGTCAAAGCCATGTCGATCACCAACAAAATGGAAAACAAGTTTGATGCCCGTATCAAGCGAGTATCTGATCAGAACAGAAATCCACAAAACGAAGCTGATCAGGAAGAGCTTGCCTTTATTAAGCAATTCAAACTTCAGATCGAAAATGATGAAGAACTCAAACCGGAGATCGTCAAAGAAAACGAAAAGGTTAACTTCTACTACCCTATAGTAACCAATTCCATATGCTTAAAATGCCATGGCAAACCAGAGAAAGACATCAACCGAGCCACGCTAGCTAAGATCGATAAATATTATCCCAAAGATCAGGCGGTCAATTATTCTGTGAATGAAGTTCGCGGCATGTGGCATATCGAATTTGATGAATGATCTATTTGAATGTCCGTTTTCATACCTAAGAGCTTGTGATTCCCGCTACAATGACTCTATCGAATAGTCTGTCTCCAAAATATCTTCTGTTGAGTTTATAAACAAATTCATTTAGATAGAGTTGAAGATATTTGCCTTTAATTTTATGGTAATTGCCCAATAGATTACGTTTAGCATTACTTATAAAAATATGGACCCATTTCAATATTTCTTGAGTTGTATCTTTATCTGACCTTTCTGTTATAGGAAGTTCAACATAGTCTGAAATATCTACATATGGTGTACTTTTATCTGTAAAAACTATCGATTTCTCATCAAAAGACTCTTCTACAGTTTCGTTTATCTCTTTTGATCTATGACTTTCTTAAACTTTAGCCTTGAAATATCTAACCTGCTTAGACTTTTTCCCTGTATCAGGATCTTCTACAGGTGTACTTTCTGCACTAACCATTACATTTTTCCTGCCAGAAGCACCGCGACCACGCTTTTGTTCAGCTTGTTCTATCTCTGATGAAGCAACTTTAAAGTAACCTTCATCCATTTCATCATTCCTTCTAAAGTATATTTATCATCTCTGTCACCCTTAGCTTTACGAATTTTATGAACCATGGCCCAGACTGGTTCATATCGCTTAAGCCCTAATTGACGTTGCATTTCTTTGGCTGAAAATCCCTTTTTTGTTGTACTCATCAAAAACATTGCTTTATACCAAACTAAATATGAGAGGTTTGAATGCTGCATAATGGTACCGCTTTTTAAACTCGTTCTAAATCTGCAAGACTTACATTCATAACTCCATTTATCTTTCTTCCAATAGTGATCTTTATGCCCACACTTTTTGCAAACTACACCATGTTTGTCTCTCTGTGCTTTAAAGTGTTTCTTGCAAGTAATCTCATCTTTAAAATGTACTGTAAACGTAAATAAATTCATGTCTTTAAGTTTTTGTAATTCATACAAATAGAATAAAAATAGGTGTAATTACGGATATTCAAAAATTAATTAACTTTTAGTATTATTACTTAGAAAGCATCACCAATATTTGAAAAAATCCATAACCAAAAGAAAAGACAGCCTTATTTATTTGATAAAAAAACTGCCGAAAAATGGCTTCAAACTAAAGAACGATCAGCTATTGAAAACTTTTTAAATTTTCAATATGACGAAGATCGATCAAAAACTTATCCGGTTTCAAAAGAATTGTTAAGCCCTAAAGAAAAGTAAAATTATAAGGATATTATACGTGAGGAAGACTACCCTGAATTGAAATTTGAAGGATTATAAAAAAACCGAGCATTTCTACTCGGTTTTCGATTATCATTAACATGTTTAGCTTATTTATTTATCAGCTTCAACTTTCTCAAACTTTTGTTCTTTTTCAGAAGCTACTCTACCTAAGTAACGCTCGGTATCTAAAGCTGCCATGCAGCCGGTTCCTGCGGCGGTTACTGCCTGGCGATATTCTTTATCCTGAACATCACCACTGGCAAAAACGCCGGGTATATTAGTGTGCGTGGATTTTGGTTTTGTAAAGACATATCCGGCATTATCCATATCGAGATAATCCGTAAAAATATCCGTATTAGGCTTATGACCAATGGCAATAAATAATCCGGTAATATCAATTTTTTTCTTTTCACCGGTTTGATTATTGACCATTCGTAAACCTTCCACCACATCATCACCTAAGACTTCATCAACTTCTGTATTGAATTTCACTTCTAAATTGTCGGCTGAAAAAACTCTGTGCTGCATGGCTTTTGATGCGCGCATTTCATCTCTTCTGACTAACATAGTTACCTTTTTACAAATTTTAGCCAGATACGTAGCTTCTTCGGCAGCCGTATCACCACCACCTACGATCGCTACTTCCTGATTTTTGTAAAAGAATCCATCACAAACGGCACAGGCTGAAACACCACCGCCGCGTAATCGTTGTTCGCTTTCTAAACCTAAATATTTAGCCGATGCTCCAGTGGAAATGATGACGGCTTCTGCTTCTACCCATTTTTCTTCATCGATCTGGACATAATGCAAGCCTCCATCTTCCTCGCTGAACTTCACCTGAGTGGCTCGTCCAAAACGAACATCCGTATCAAAACGCTCAGCTTGCTCTTTCAACTCTTCCATCATCTTAGGTCCTTCAATACCTTGCGGATAGCCTGGGAAATTATCGACATCTGTTGTTGTAGTCAACTGACCGCCAGGCTCTATTCCGGTATACATAACCGGTTTGAGGTCAGCTCTGGCTGCATAGATCGCAGCTGTATATCCAGCTGGCCCTGAACCTATGATCAGGCATTTAATGTGTTCAAGATTCGCTTCCATAAAACTAAATATTTTATACAAAAGTAGTAACTTTTATCTGTTCCTTACTGAATGATCATCAATTCTATTTTTAGATGATAGAAAAAACTGATACGTAAGATAAATCGTACTTTTACATCAAAAAAAATGTACAAGGAAACAGCACTTATCACAGGAGCGACAAGCGGAATAGGCAAAGCAACCGCTTATAAACTGGCCCAACATTATAAATTGATCCTCTGCGGACGCAGAAAGGAAAGGTTAGAAGGACTGAAAGCATCATTAGCAGAAACTACGGATGTTCACTTATTGAATTTTGACATAAGAGACCGCAAGGCATGTCGCCAGGCGATAGATAAACTACCAGAAGCATTCGCAAGGATAGATGTGTTGGTCAACAATGCGGGAAATGCTCACGGACTCTCGCTGATGCAGGATGCTGAGATCGATGATTGGGACCAGATGATAGATATCAATGTAAAAGGCTTGCTCTATCTCAGTCAGCCGATCATGAAGAAGATGGAAGAACAGGATCATGGTCATATCATCAACATAGGTTCAATTGCAGGTCAGGAAGTTTATCCTAAGGGCAATGTCTATTGTGCTACTAAGCACGCTGTTATCGCATTAACAAAAAGCATGCGGTATGATCTTCATGAAACTAATGTGAAAGTTGGCGTGATCAATCCAGGCTTAGTGGAAACTGAATTTAGCGAAGTCAGGTTTAAAGGTGATAAAGAAAGAGCGCAACAAACCTATCAAGGCTATAAAGCTTTAGAAGCAGCTGATATTGCTAATAGTATTTTATATATGCTTCAACAACCGGAACATGTAAATATTAGTGAAATAACGGTCATGCCTTCTGCGCAATCCGGTCGTGGATTGTTGAAGAAAGATGATGCAAATTAAATGTAAACAACATTTATTTGTTTTTTTGTTGATCAAGTGTTCACAATCAAGGTAAAAGATAAACAATAAAAACGTCGAGTCAGATTATGGTAGGTATCAAAGATCAGCTCAATAGAATAGTCAATCTACATAAAAAACCCCAAAGGATCATCAGTTTAGTCCCTAGTTTAACTGAACTGTTAGCGGATTTAGGGTTACAAGATAAAATAGTAGGTGTAACGCGTTTTTGTGTTCATCCTACAGATATCAGAAAAAAAGCGAAGGTCGTGGGAGGAACAAAACAGGTGAGGAATAAAAAGATCAGTAAGCTCCAACCAGATCTGATATTGGCTAATAAAGAAGAAAATCAGCCGGAAGATATCAAAAAACTAGAGAAAATATGCCCGGTCCATGTAAGTGATGTTCAAACCATAGAAGATTGTTATGAACTGATCGATCAATATGGAAGGTTAACTGATACGGCTGAAGAAGCGAAAAAAATGAATGATCAGCTCAAAAACGCTTATGCTGATTTTAGGGATCATATCGTAAAGAAGCCCCAACTAAAAGTGGCTTACTTAATATGGAAAGATCCATGGATGGCCGTAGGTGGCGATTCTTTTATCCATGAAATGCTAAAGGTCAATCATTATGATAATATTTTTAAGCATCAAAAACGCTATCCGGAAATAAAGCTTGCAGATCTACAAAAAGCCGATCATGTTTTCTTATCGACAGAACCTTATCCGTTTAAAGAGGAAAATGCAGAAGAATTACCTGTTGATCCGACAAAAGTGAAGATCGTAGATGGCGAATATTTCAGTTGGTATGGAAGTCGGCTCCTAGGTGCTTTTGATTACTTCAGGGAAATAAGGTCAAGCATCTCATAGTTCTGGTTGAGGCTGATTTAAGCTCTTTTCCCATTCCCAGGCACTTTTCAGTGCGTCTTCCAGGGTAAACCTTGCTTTCCAACCCAGCACATCATTGGCTTTGGTCGTATCGGCATAAGCGGAGATGACATCACCGGGACGACGATCAGCGATCTTGTAAGGAAGCTTCTCTCCCGTGGCTCGCTGAAAAGCTTCCACCACTTCCAGTACAGAATTGCCTTTGCCGGTACCTACATTAAAGACCTCAAACTGTGATGCATTCTTTTGTTCGACCAATCTTTCTACAGCGATAACATGCGCTTCGGCCAAATCGAGCACATGAATATAGTCGCGGATACAGGTACCGTCATCCGTAGGATAATCATTGCCAAAAACAGCTAGTTCTTTTCGTTTACCAATGGCCGTTTGCGTGATAAAGGGTACTAAATTTTGGGGAGTTCCTTTGGGTAATTCCCCTATTTTTGCCGAATCGTGAGCACCGATAGGGTTAAAATATCGCAAGGAAATTGCCTGAAGGTCAGATACCTTTGTGGTATCACGAATGATCTCCTCGCCTACTTTCTTGGTATTGCCGTATGGGGATTCTGCTTGCTTGACCGGCGCGTCTTCTGTAATCGGCATTTTTTCGGCCTGACCATAGACCGTGCAGGACGAGCTGAAGATAAGGCCACATCCTGGGATACGTACTAGCTCTTTTAAAAGATAGACTAATGCATTGATATTGTTCTGGTAATAATGCAAAGGTTTTTCTACAGATTCACCAACGGCCTTGGACGCGGCAAAATGGATACAACCCTCAATATCTTGATGGGTTTTGAAGAATTCTCTTAATTGATCTTGGTCCATTATATCAAACTGATGGAACTCTGGCTTTTTGCCAATGATGGAAGCAATGCGGTCTAAAACGGATAAACTGGAATTAGAAAGATCATCGATAATAACCACTTCATGCTGATGTTCTACAAGAGATACTACGGTATGTGATCCGATGAAGCCCAAACCACCGGTGACAAGAATTTTCATATTAGATCGATTTGTTGCAAATTTAAATACTTTAATACAATATTTAGAAGCAAATGAAAAACTGTTTAGATATTGTTATCTACTCGTTATTTGACATTGTTCTCTTTTATCTTTGCAGAAAAAATGACTAAAGCATTTATCTGGGTCAGTAATTTAGAGGCTGTTTCCTTTCTTTTACTGCTATTTATCGCTATGCCGCTTAAATATTTCTTCGATATGCCGGAATACGTAAGAAGCGTTGGCATGGCACATGGGATATTGTTCGTATTATATATAATCGGTGCTTATGTAATGTACGAAAAGCTCAATTGGAAAGTAAAAGATATGTTGATGGTGATGTTCTGTGCTGTTTTGCCCTTTGGACCATTTTACGCGCACAAGAAATATATTCAACCTTATACAGATCAGTAGTTTTTACTTATCAGCTAATCTGTCTTTAACGAACTCCACCTGAGTCTTGCCGTGTGGTCGTGCATTTCCGTCTTCATCCAGGCTGACCATTACGATTTGATCAACCTTTATGATGGTCTTACGCGACATCTTATTGCGGACTTCACATTTTAAGGTGAGTGATGCTTTACCGAACTTCACCGCTTCAATTCCGATTTCAACGATGTCTCCTTGTTTAGCGGAACTGACAAAATCTATCTCGCTCATGTATTTAGTGACGGTCTTTTGATTTTCTAATTGAATAATAGCGTAGAGCGCTGCTTCTTCATCGATCCATTCTAATAACTTACCGCCAAATAAAGTGCCATTGGGATTGAGGTCTTCCGGTTTTATCCATTTACGAGTGTGAAAACGCATATTTTTATTTTTCTACTAAAGTAAATGAATAATATTTTTTAAGAATACGCTAATATCGAATAAATTGATAATCTCATTTGGTAAATTGATCAATAATCTACAATAAATGGATATTAAAAGCACTAAGTAGACTCTACTCATTCTATTATAACTTATTGAAATTTAGCAAAATAAATTGATTTTTTAACACTTTATATGTAAGGAAAAGCGTATATTTATACAATAACCTTGCATATGATACAATACACTTCTCA
>Ga0209923_1000082_pt1 | contig 24779 bp, 31 predicted proteins | sample SalPon1_A_H2O_MG_FD_185696 | JGI IMG/M metagenome (GOLD analysis project Ga0209923, IMG submission 185696) | Salt pond water microbial communities from South San Francisco under conditions of wetland restoration - Salt Pond MetaG R1_A_H2O_MG... | ecosystem: Environmental > Aquatic > Non-marine... | reverse complement strand
ACAGGCGATTTTGAACAAAACCAACAGGCTTACAGCCACCAGTGCTGATGCAAAGACATTTCTGAGCCTTTATGGGATTCACCATCTGGGGTACTCAATCGCAAACACATTGAAACGTGATTTTCACGCCCTGCAGATTCCCGTGAAGCGCGGAATTTTGAAATTCGACTCCCCCAGGTTTGTTCAGATGGTAAAAAAAATGGGGCTCCAACTTCACTATTGGACAATCAATGATCCGCAGCAGATGCTTGATTTATCCAGGTTCGCAACGGGGATTGTTACCGATCGAGTTGATTTAGCTCCTAATTCCCTGAGAGCTTGAGATTCGGGGAAGTTTATTCATCACCCCTGTGTTCAACCCCTCTACCAAGGAGAGGTAGATTTTGAACCAGACGATGCGCGGTATGAGGATTGGCCAGCAATCACTCGAGAGCGAAGCTGGTGTGCGCCGCAGTGAACGCCAGGAACAGATTTTTATTTGCCCAAATCAGCACGAAACCAAGGTTGTGTTCGCAGCAGATGCTGATTTGCCAGAAAACTGGGAGTGCTCAAGTTGCTCAAAAACCGCTGTCAGAGCGGTTGAGGGAAAGACAATTGAAGAGCTCACCGCCCAGGAGGATGGACCCAAGACTCACTACGACATGCTCTTGGAGCGTCGCAGTGAAGATGAATTAGAGGAGTTGTTGGCTGAGCGCATTTCAATGTTGCGAGCTAAGAGAAAGCGTGGCGAGGCAGACCTCTAACGGCGCCTTTTCTTTCTTCTTTTCGAAGGTTTCGTTCTAACCGACCAAACAATTAATCCCGCAGCAGCAGCTAAATTCAAAAATTCAAGACCCAGTCCAAAACTCATGGCGGGGGTTTTGCCGGTCCTCAGGTCGACAGTTTCAACCATTGCAGCGGGTGTAAACCACTCAACGTCATCAATTACCGATCCATCAGCATCAAAAATCACGCTTTTACCAACGGTCGAAATGTTGACAACCACTCGCCCGGTTTCAATTGCTCGCAATTTGGCGATTGCGGCCTGTTGATAGGTTTCATCCGAGAATCCAAAGTCCGCATTATTTGTTTGCGAGAGAATAATCTCGGTTCCTTGGTCAACAAGTTCTCTGGGTATGTCATCCTCTGCAATTTCAAAGCAAATCAGGGTTCCCGCGGTCCCCTGCTCTAAGTCATAAATTCCATCCCTGACCCCGAAGGCGTAGTCGCGGTTGACCAGATCAATCAAATCGGGCGCGAACATTCGATAAAACTCGCGATGAGGGACATATTCAGCAAATGGAACGGGGCGCTTTTTGTCGTAATAATCCCTCAACCCCTGGTTATCCCAGTAAAGGCTTGAGTTAAAAGCGTCACCGTTTCTCTCGGTTATTGTTCCAAAGACCAACGGGGCTGAATATTTTGCGATGTAATCTTCGATTTGTTCTTGAATATCTGGATATCTCAGTGGGTCAACATCACTTGCATTTTCCGGCCACACAATCAAATCAATACCTTCAAGTTCGTTTTCGGGAATCAATTCAGTGGCATTTATGTGGTTTTCAAGGATGCTGCCCCGGTCTGGGTTGGCAAACAGACCTGCGTTCGCGTTTCCTTGAATCGCGGCAACTTTCATCTCCCCTGTTTTTTCAGTGTTTCCAATTGGAATCACGAATCCAATAAGAAATACGGAGCTGATTGCCACCGCGGCAGTAATTGGCAATCTGTTCTGAGTTCGGATTTGCCTAAATGCCAAAAACAGTAAAAACCCGATGAAGGCGACCGCAAAGCTAATCAGAGACATCCCTCCCAGGTAGGCGTAGTTGGCCAGGATCGACTCGGATTGGGTCATTGCAAGTCTTGACCACGGAAACCCACCGTAGGGAAAGTTATTGGCAAGCCACTCTCTGGCGGTCCACAGCGAGGCAAAGATGGCTGCTAGGACTAACGGGTTCGAAAAACCAGATTTTTTAGAGAGCCGGTTATATAAAAACGCCCAGGCGCCGAGGCCAAAGGCAAAATAGATTGACTGCAGCACCGAGAGAGCGATCAGTGGAACAGGCCCCAAATATTGGCTTATCCACTCAATATGAGCGATATAGAAAGCCATTCCGGCTACGAAACCGACCAAAGTGGCCGACCAGAAACCCGCACCTGTGACGCTTGCTGCGATCACTGTCACCATGATTGGCGCCAAAATCCAGATGTTTTCAGTGGGAAATGTCCAAAGGGCAATAAGTCCGCCAATTAGGCCAAGCGGTAACCGCCAAAGTAATTCCACAGACTTCACGTCATTAGCCTAACCGTTAGACGTAATAGCTATAGGCGACTATGCCGCGCTTGACCAAATCCGTGGCTCGGTAGGCGGTTTCTGCGAGTTTGGGGTCTGCCGAATTAGCAAGTTGATCCAATAGATCAATCAGCTGCTTTGACCAGCGAATAAAGTCTCCCGGCAGCATGCCGGTTATATCCAATACTGTGTCCAGACTCGCACCCTTGGCCCACCGAAACATTGGATAGCAAAGACCTAGCTCCAAGGGGGACTCGGGTTTCAACTGATAGTCAAACTGTAAATCTGCAAGGCTTTTTTGTATCTTTTCCGTTTGCTCCAAGGCCGGCTCAAATTGACCCTTTGGAATCTTCGGTTGAAATTCGTGGTCTTCTCGTTTTCCTTCATAAACTAAGGCAACTGCTAGGGCGGCTAGGTTTTCTGGATCTAAATTCGACCAGGCTCCACTATTGACGCACTCCGCAATCAACAAATCTCGTTCCCCGTAGATCTTGGAAAGCCTCTCCCCTTTCGGGGTCACCATCATCTCCTTATCCATCTCCAGATACCCAAGCTGTTCCAGTAGCTGTGCGATTCTTTGGAAAGTTTTACTCACTCGATTGGTTCTGGAATCAATTTTGCTTAGATCTTTTTCAATCTCACGCTTTAGTTTTTGATACCTCTCACCCCAGCGAGCGTGGGTTTCACGCTCAGGGCATCTGTGGGCTGGGTGAGATCTCAGCGTTCTTTTCAGGTTCGCAAGCTCTTGTTCTTGTAGGTGTCTCCCCTTTGATTCACGCATGTCCCGCTTTTTGGCGTATGCCAATTGTTTTTCAAGGTCACTAATCTGCCTGCGAAGAGATGAGTACTCCTTGAAATCCCCAAGGTCGCACTGCATGGCTTCCTCATAGCCTTCAAGGGATTTCTCACGCTGTTCGATACTGCTTGCAATGCCTACCACACTCTTATCTGCCTGATACTGCGCAAAGCTTTTTTCTAGAATCGAACTTGCCAGCTCCATCCCAAAAGCTGAGATCAGATTCACGCCCATGTTGTAGGTGGGTTTGAAGCTTGAATTCAGCGGGTAGGTCCGTTTGCTAGCAAGTCCTGCAACGCTGTTGGGGTCAAGTGCAGAACTCCATTGAATGACACTGTGCCCTTCAATGTCTATACCTCTTCTTCCGGCCCTGCCAGTTAGCTGGGTGTATTCGCCGGGAGTTATGCCAACGCGCGATTCCCCGTTGTATTTGTCTAATTTTTCCAAAACCACGGTTCTTGCCGGCATGTTGATTCCAAGAGCAAGTGTTTCGGTTGCAAACACAGCCTTCACCAGCTTTTGTTGAAACAAGACCTCCACAACCTCCTTGAAGGCCGGCAACATTCCGGCATGATGAGCTGCGTATCCTTTTTCAAGTGCTGCTAACCACTCAAAATAACCGAGGGTGTCAAGGTCCTCATCTGCTATCGATGCACACCTGAGTTCCACCTGACGCCTGATTTCCTCTTGTTCTTCACGAGTGGTTAGACGAAGGTTGGACCTTGAACACGACTCCACAGCTTTTTCACAGCCAATTCGACTGAAGATGAAAAATATGGCTGGAAGCAACTCGGCATCTGCCAGAATTTCAATGACCTCAGGTTTACCGAGTCTCTCTATCTGGTTCTGTCTCTTGATGTAGCGACCCTGCTTACCGCCACGCACCCTATGGGAGGGGGCCCGGAGTTTGCTTTGGTGTCTTTGCATGAGTTGCTGATTGACCTTTGTCTGATCACTTTTAGCGTCAAATAGTTCAACCAATTCATCCCCGAATAGAACATGTTGATGCAGCGGAACAGGCCTGTGTTCACTAACCACAATCGCCGTATCGCCTCGGACCTCTGCAAGCCAGGCCCCGAATTCCTCTGCATTGGAAACCGTGGCCGACAACGAGGCGACCTTCACATCTTTTGGAAGGTGAAGAATCACCTCCTCCCAAACCGCACCGCGGAACCTATCTGCAAGATAGTGGACCTCGTCCATGATCACGTAACCAAGGTCAATCAGTGTGGTTGATCCCGCATAAATCATGTTTCTCAGCACCTCAGTTGTCATCACAACAATTTGGGCATTGGAGTTTTGGTTATTGTCCCCGGTGAGAAGACCTACTCTGTCTTTTCCATAACGCTTCACAAGGTCTGCATATTTTTGGTTGGAAAGCGCTTTGATGGGGGTTGTATAGAAAACTTTTTGATTTTGCGCAATTGCCAGATGAATTGCAAACTCGCCAACCACGGTCTTTCCGGCTCCAGTTGGAGCGGCAACCAAAACCCCTTTACCCTCGCTCAAAGCGGTGCAGGCCTCTATCTGAAAAGGATCCAGACCAAATGACAGATCGTGAGTGAACTGAGCGAGCTCGGTCATCTTATTTCGAGTCTTGGCTGCTTTATAACGCTCTGCTGGGCTTGGTTCTGTCAATCGTTTAGTTCCTCATCCAGCTCTTCAGCTTTTTTGCGCTTTCGACGGTCGTTTAGATAGGCAATACCTGCGGCCGCGAAATACAGAATGATTAGCGGAATCATCAATAACAACATAGAGATTGGTTCGGCAGTAGGCGTGGCAAGTGCTGTGACCACCGCAATCACGAAAATTGCGAATCGCCATCCACGGATAATGCTCTTTGCCTGCAATAGCCCTGCAAAGTTCATGGCAACCAAGACTGCGGGCATCACAAAGGCTGCGCCAAATATGAAGAGCACTCGAATTGCAAACAACACGTATTGACTGGCGTTAATCACGTTGGAACTGCCCTCAGGTGTAAAGCCAAGCAACACAATCACGAAGTTAGGAAGGGATACCCAAGCAATATAGGTTCCGATTAGAAATAGAGGAACCGAGCTAAATACAAAAGCAATGGAGTATCTGCGTTCAGTCTTTTTCAACCCTGGGGTGACAAATGCCCATAGTTGATAAAGCCAAAAAGGCGATGAGATCAAAAGGCCCAAGAAAATAGATACTTGGATTCTCAAATCAAAGGCACTAACAATGGTGCCAAAGTTTACGGTCGCGTTGACTCCGCGCTGCTCGCTGAGATCAATGATTGGTTGCTGCAATAGATCAAATACTGGTTCAAATAAAAACCATCCGCCAACAGTCCCCGCAAGAATAAATCCCGCCATCCAAAACAGTCTTTTTCTCAGTTCCCGCAGATGATCGGCAAGTTTCATCTTGCGTTCGGGGTTTGCTCCCCTAGCCATTACTCTGACTTGTCGTCGTTGGCCTTTTTATCCTTGGTTTCGTCTCGAATTTCTTTTTTGAAAATCTTCATCGATTGCCCAAGGCTCTTAGCCAGCGCCGGAAGTTTTGGGGCACCCCACAACAAAAGCACGATGACCAGAATGATTACCCATTCCCAGCCGCGCAACCCTGCCATTATTTGAACCTTTCGCTGGTCTCTATATCTGAAATTCTGGATATAAGCCTACGCTGTCTAGCGCGTTTTTTCCGCTCAATTAGTTTTTTGCGTTTTCTTCGCTGACCCAAGAGCACAAAAATGTCTTCTGATGTATTCGCGGTGGCTGGCTCAAATTGGTCTAAATCCGTGGTTGCGACCTTTGTCTCCTGAATTGAAAGTTTCAATTCAAGGGTCGATTCAATCAAGTTTTTGGACTTATAAAAAAGTTGATAAAGAAGGTAGCCCAGAAAAACTATTGCGAAAACAACTGCAGCTATCCAGACTCCTACTATCAAGTAATCCATCTTTGAAGTTTAATCCTCATCCTCTGGAACCAAAAGGCTGAGACTGTTCGCTGCCTGTGAAACAGCCTTAACGGCTTCTTTAGGTGCCAGCACCTTCACCTTTCCGCCTCGGGCTATGACGTGCCTAGCCAATGAGTCATAATCCCCTGTGAAGATCTTCCCGCGCATTTTCTCCCCCTCCAAAGCTGGAAGTTCTGGGGATGAGAAATTGCGGAAAAAGTCCCTTGCCTGCATGTCCACCAACACCTCGACCAGTTTCTCCGAATCCTCTGTGTGGTTGATCTCATCCTCTACCAATGACTTTTTTGCCTGATTGGTGATTTTTTCATTGGTATGGCTTGGGTCTTTCATTCGGTCTAGTCGGAAACTTCTAACGGCCTGGTTTTTCTGGCAAAACGCCCTCAGATAATGAACACCGTTCACTATGTCGATCCTCAAAGGTTCGAGTGTCCGCTGACTTCGCTCCCCCTTGGTGTTGATGTATTCACACTCAATTTGCATCTCTTCTCTGATGGCTGCCCTCAATGTCGACAGTTTTTGTGCATCGGCGGATTTGGTGGGTGAAACTCTTGGTGTTGCTCCAAAGATTTTCATTAGCGAATGAAGCTCTTCATCGCCTGTGAAGTCAGGAAAGCCAGAAAGGTATTCCAAGCCCATTGCCAGGGCAGACACCTGCTGATTGGATAGCTTTGGAGGGCCTGAAATGAGGGCTTTCCGATTAAGTCTGAGGATTCCTTTTTTATCAAAAGCATCCATATCGAAATCGAAATAAAAATCTGTGGTGGCAAGATTTTCAAGAGTGAACAGAGTGCTTATTATTTTTCTAAGTTGCTTTTTTTCGATTCCAAAGTGCTCTGCAACTTTCGACACTTCAACGTTATTGCCGTTTTGATTTATGAAGCCAGTGATTGATAGGGCAATTCCGAATAAGTCGTGGTTGGTGCGCGTTACCTTAGGCATGATCACCCGCCACCCGTTGAATTGCCTCTTGAATCCGCTTTTTCAAGGATTCCGGTGAAACCACTTGGACACTAGAAGCGAGGTCCAAAAGGTCCTCGCTAAATAGTTCTTCGTCCATGTAGTTCATGTTCACCTCACCACTGGATCCGTATCGAAATTCTGCCTCCGAGTTCTCTCGAACTACTAACTTGGCCTGGTTTCCCTCTATGAATCTAGAGAGTTCTTCCTCGGCAGCATCAATTTCTGATTCCGCAACCCGGACTCCGCCTTCGTGGCTTTCCACTTTTGAGGTGATTCTCCGAAGTAAATAATTTTTTACCTCTTCGGTTTCCATGTCCTTACCTAGCAAAACCCATTCACCCTCGATGTTTCGAAGCTTTGCCGGTTGTATGAGTTTGCCATCAGATTCGGTTGCATCCATTTTTTTGTAACTAAAACTGATCTGTTGAATATCCGCGATTGCTTTCCCGATGATCTCAAAATTTTGATCAGCCGACGTAATTCGCGGGGCGGTACCAATCAGTGAGTGCTCAACGGTGTGTCCTAGAGCCCTCAACTTGACCAGACCAAAATCAGCCCAGGTTTGAATTGAGGTCTTCGACCAGGCCATTGCCGCTAGTTCCAAAAGTTCTAATTGCTTGCCGGTCAGTTTTAGCTCTGCGGGCCACATAAATTCTCCCTGAGCGATTTTGTAGCGAGCGCTTTGATCGTTTTCGTCAATGTCGCTGACCATCTGCACGCCATATTCTCTTATTTGATTCTTATCTCTCTCAAAAAGCTTGATTAGCGCGTCTGGGCTTCCAGACTTCTTTTGTTTATAACCCCTGACCGATTCAAACAGTTCAGCTTTGGTCATGCCGAGCTCTGATGTGAGTAAAACACAGACCAGATTCAGCAATCGCTCAGTCTGAGAGGCCTTTTCCATCAGTCAATAGATAAAACGTCGATTACGAACACGAGTGTGGAGCCGCCGGGAATGCTTCCGGTGCCTTGGTCGCCGTAAGCCAATTCAGGCGGAATCACTGTAATTATTTGGGAACCCTCGGTTACGCCCTCCAGTGACTGCACGAATCCTTCAATAAGGTTCTGCGTGGAGATGGTGAATTCGGCTGGCCTGCCTCGATCCCAACTGGAATCAAAAAGCACACCATCCCAGGTCCAGCCCGAGTAGTGAACATTTGCAACATCACCAATGGCAATGGCTTCACCGGCCCCCTCAATCAGGGTGCTTGTCATCAGCTCTTCAGGCGCATCTGACTCAAGCGGCTGCAATCCAGGTTGACCGTCGGTGGTCAAAACCACGGTTGGGAATCCCGCTTCCTGAGATTGCTCCTCTCCGGTTGCCCTTGGATAGGCAAAGTCTTCCAATTCAACATACATAACCACAGTATCTTCAGCGCCGATGCCGAAATCGGGGTTGCCTTGTGAGTTGTGGAAATCGGCTGCCGTGAAAACAGTGACCATTGAGCTTCCCATTGGCACCCCAGCGAAAGCCTGACAGAAATTGGGAACTCCCTCACTGGTCGCAAATACCTTGGCAAGCTGCTCACCCTCGAAACCGGTTGAGCCGATTGGCTCCCCAGTTGTTCCGTTATAAATCGAGTACTGAATATTGCTCAGTGCTTCGCCGGTAAAGTCACGTCCCTCACCAGTTTCAATAATGGTTGTTTGACTAGTTTCGGTGGTCAGTGGGGTTGGAAAACTAATTTCCACCTCAGTGTCCTTTTCACCAACAACGTCGACCACCTCGCTTGCTTCCCCGCTGGCTACTGGATCACAAAGTGTTGACGCCGCCTGTTCCGACTCTGGCTCGCTTGTGGCACAGCCTGCCAAGATTAGTGAGGCACTAATCATTAGCGCTATGGAACTGGGTTTTTTCATTTACTTACCACCTCTGGTTAGTTTGGCGTTTTTCGCGGCGTCTGCCTTACGAACATTCTTACGCACTTTTTTATCACTTGCTGACGCTTCCCCCAAAGCCTCGGGTGTCCAGATCTCCATATCCTCATCTGAGTACTGAGTTTTGCTGGCTCTTCTGGTTTTAAACTCTGGAAGCTGAGTATCTGGTGCAAGTCTTCTGGCAAAAAGCAAAAATCCAGTGTGACCAATCATTCGATGCTGGGGCCTTACCGCAAGCCCTTCGACATGCCAACCTCGAACCATGTTCTCCTGAGCCTGCGGCTGGGTGTAGCCGGCGTGAGCCTCAATCGCCTGTGTGACGCGCGACAGCTGAGTGACCGTCGCAACGTACACAATCAACACCCCACCTGGCCTCAGCGCCTCTGAGACTGCGTCGATGCAATTCCAGGGTGAGAGCATATCCAACACCACACGGTCGATTTCACCGCTTCTGCCTAGGTTTGGAAGCTCATCTTCTAGAGCACCGACCTCAATCGACCAGTTGCTGGGATCTTTTCCAAGCTCGGCGATTACATTCGAACGAGCAATTTGCGAGAAATCTTCTCTTTTCTCAAAACTGATTAGCTCTCCGCTGTCACCAATGGCTCTCAAGAGGTAACTAGACAGGCCTCCAGAGCCGACTCCAGCTTCAACCACTCTGGCACCAGGGTAAATGTCGCCCTGGGCAATGATTTGACCGGCATCCTTTGGATAGATGATGTTTGCTCCTCTGGGCATTGAAAGCACAAAATCACTCAACAGCGGTTTCATGGCGAGATACTCAATCCCTCCAGAGTTTTTGACGACTGACCCCTCGGGCAGGCCAATTAGTTGGCTGTGTAAGATTTCACCCTTGTGACTCCCCCACTTGCCACCTTGGGCAAGCGTAAAGGTGTTCATTCTGCCCTTAGGGCCAGTCAGTTGAACGCGGTCGCCGATTTGAAAAATCTCAGGCTTTGACACGATTTTCCTTATAGATTTCCTGCAATCTGGTCATGTTGACCCCGTGCAGTGTGTCAATCAAAATTCGTCCAGGCTGTTCTGGAATGGAAGCAATGTGCGGAATTCCAATGGCCACCGTTCCCGCAGTTTCTGCACTGGTGAGTCCAGTTTTACTATCTTCTAGTGCGATGCAGCTTCCCGGTTCCGCGCCCAGTATTTCTGCCGCCGTCAAATAGGGCTCTGGGTGAGGCTTACCAAACTGCACGCGATCTCCTCCGAGAACTAAATCAAAAGCCTTGAAGGGAATTTTTTCAACAACCTTTTTTGCCATTTCGGTCATGCTCATGGTCACCAGTGCGGTTGGAATCTGGTTCTGTTTTAGCTCCAGCAACAACTCCAGAGCCCCCGGTCTGAAGGGTAAATCCTCTTGGATTTGCGCAATCACGCCGGTGGTCAGCTCATCGATGATTTCTTGGTCTGACTTTTGCTGAAGATTGAATTTTTTTCTCAGGATGCCTGCCGTGTCATAAAGCGAATAGCCAATGAATTGCTCGGCATCGCTCAGTTCCCAGGTTACGTTGTGACGGCTGGCGAATTCTTGCTCGCTTTTCAACCAGTAGGGTTCGGTGTCCACCAGTGTGCCATCCATATCCCACAACACTGCTTGAAAAGTCTCTTTACTCATTAGGTATGAGTTTAGCTTGCTTATCAATTAGAGTTTCAGGGCAAAAGAAAGGTCAGTTTGTCAGCTTTTTCAGATTCGAAGATTCTGGTTGTTGCCTTTGAGGGTTGGAACGATGCCGCAGAGGGCGCCACGCTGGCGGCAACCGAGATTGTTAGTCAAATTGGCGGCGTGGTTTTAGAGAGTATCGACCCCGAAGAATATTTTGATTTTCAATTTTCGAGGCCTCTTGTGAAAAACCTCGAGGACGGAACCCGAGAGCTGATTTGGCCAACTGCTGAGCTTTATGGAGCTAGCTACGAGGCAACTGAGAACTTTCCGAAAATGGCCGATGTTTACGTCTTAACAGGCCCAGAGCCTTCTAGAAGATGGCGAGCATTTGCTGATGAGGTAATGCAGTTTGTCGAGGATCGAGAAATTGAAACTGTTTTGTTCATGGGAGCGATGTTGGCCGATGTTCCTCATTCCAGACCAATACAGATTTTCAAATCCTCACCGTTTAAGGAAATTCGTGAAAGCTACGATGCCGAATCACCCCAGTATGAAGGGCCGGTTGGCATCCTCAGCATCATTGCCGAGCGCTTGCAATCAGACAACATCCCCTTCATGAGCTTTTGGGCGGCAGTTCCGCACTATGTCCACAACACACCCGCACCAAAAGCTGCAATGGCACTTATTCAGGCGGTTGAAGACGTTTTGAATGTCGGCTTTGATAGCTCCGGTCTTGCTGAGCAGGCATTTGAGTGGGAACGAGGCATTGACGAGGTTGCCGAGCAGGACGACGAGATGGCCAATTACATCGAAACTTTGGAGGAAAGAAGAGATTCGATGGACTCAGAGCAGGTTAGTGGCGAACAGATCGCCTTTGAGTTTGAGAAATATCTTCGCCAAAACAAAGACCGTCCAGACGAGGGCAAAGGATTTTAGAAAGCCACCAGCACAAAAACACCCACTGCTACTCTCCAGATAACAAACGGCAAAAAGCTTCCCTTTTTCACATAAGCCAGCAACAGCGCAATGACCGCATACCCAACAATAAAGCTCACCACCGTGGCCACGATGGTGGAGAGAAGAAGTTCCGCTGGAAGTGATGAATAGCTGGTTGCGAATTGATAAAGTCCCGCCCCTAAAACCGCGGGAATTGCAATCAAAAAGCTAAACCTGGTTGCTGCTTCTCGATTTAGCCCCAGAAGTCTTCCAACGGTGATTGAACCACCCGAACGTGAAACTCCCGGAATTAGTGCAAGCGCCTGACCGAGACCAATAAAAACACCCTCCTTGATGCCAATTTGCTCAATGTTTTTGGTCTTTGGCCCCAACCAGTCAGCAAGCCCTAGGGCAATACCGAAAACAATAAGCATGATTCCAATTAGAGTCAGCGACCTCAATTCATTTTCAATTTGGCTTTCAAAACTCAGCCCGAGCACAACAATCGGAACAGTTCCAATGATTACCAACCAGCCCATCCTGGAATCATTGGGCTGGGACTTAAGTGGCTTCAGTGCGTTACTGAACCAGCTACGGAGTATCCGATAGATGTCTTTTGCGAAATACAGCACTACGGCGGTTTCCGTTCCCAACTGGATGATTGCAATGAAAGCGGTTAGTTGCGGTCTGGTGAGCTCGCTCAGATCGAGCAATTCCTGGGCAATTTGAACGTGTGCTGATGATGAAACTGGCAGAAACTCGGTCAGCCCTTGAACCAAACCAAGAATTATGGCCTCTAGAAAACTCATTCCTCTTCGGCTATTTCCAAAGGGAGGTATTCATCAAATTCGACACCGAGTGATTCTTCATAATCTAGGAAGGCATCCTCAAGGTTGGCGTTGGCTTGAGCGATGAATTCGTCATTGCCACCATGGTTTTGACTGATCAGCTCATAGTGTCGCTCAAAAGCGCTGATAAGCTTGGTCAAGGCCTGTCTTGAATCACTCATAACAACACGGTAGTGCCCAAACTGCTTATCCCCAAGCATTTGGGTTTCGTGTTAGATTTAGGCGGCTTATTCACCGGTCCGGGTGGCGGAATAGGTAGACGCGCTAGCTTGAGGTGCTAGTCCTCGCATAAGAGGGTGGGGGTTCAAGTCCCCCCTCGGACACCAAATAGAATGAAGTTAATGAATCTCTCACCAGCCATACAGTTCTCAGCTGAGCATGCTCGCGAGAATCTGAAGCGGAGACAGCTGTTGGTGCTAACCGGTGCTGGAATCAGCACTGAAAGTGGTATTCCTGACTATCGCGGCGAAGGGCACGTTGAACGCCACCCAATGACCTTTGAGGTATTTACCGGGTCTGTCTCTGCTCGTGCCCGCTATTGGGCTCGAAGTTATATCGGTTGGCAACGAATCGAATCAGCTCAGCCAAATCTTGCCCACACCACTCTGGCAGGGCATCAGCGCATCTCTGGAATCATCACTCAAAATGTTGATGGCCTGCACCAACAAGCTGGCTCAAAGGATGTGCTTGAACTTCACGGAACTCTTTCCAGGGTCGTCTGCATGAGTTGCGGGAGCATTATTTCTCGAAATGAGATGGACCGAATGCTGCATGAACTAAACCCCGATGCCGATCGAGACCTCGATGTCGAAATTAGTCCCGATGGTGACGCTGAGATTGAAGTGACGGATGCCTTCAATGTTCCAGATTGCAAGCATTGCGGTGGATTTTATAAACCAGACGTGGTGTTTTTTGGAGAGAGTGTTCCCCAAGAAAGGGCCAAAATGGCAGACCGCCTGGTTGACGGTAGCGAAGCAGTTTTGGTGCTGGGTTCATCTCTAACGGTGAACTCTGGACTACGGCTGGTTAAATCAGCTATCAAACAGGAAAAGCCTGTGGTAGTTGTGAATAAGGGACCGACAAAGGCCGACGGTCTTGTAACCGCAAAGATAAACTCTTCGATTTCCGAAATTCTGCCGGTGCTACTGGATGACTGAAACTGTATTGGGAATGTTTCGGCATGGGCAAACCGAATGGAACATCAATCTTCGATTGCAAGGAACTGCGGACATTGCCCTAAACCAAGATGGAGTCAAGCAGGTGGAAGCAGCGTCTGCTCGAATTGGTTCATGGGATGTATTACTCAGCTCTCCACTACAGCGAGCGGTTGACAGCGCCAATATTCTTTCCAGAGCCACTGGATTGGAAATGAACATCTCTGAAGTATTACTAGAAAGATCATTCGGAATCGGCGAAGGAATGACCTATCAGCAATGGAATCAGCGATATTCGAAACTTGATTTCATACCTGGTGCCGAAAGCGAGCAGAGTGTTCTTAACCGGTCAAAGAAGTTGTTGGATTTGGTTCAAACCGAATATCCCGGAAAAAAAGTGTTGGTGGTGACTCACGGGGCTCTAATTAGGTTTGTGTTGAATTTGGTAACCGATCATGAACTGCCACCTAAGGGCGAGAGGCTAAAAAATGCCTCCTTGCATGTCTTTAGACACTCCATGGATTGGCAGGTCGATGGCTGGGCTCCCCAGGAGCTTGGTTTAGAAAAGTAGTTTCGCAAGCTCATCGGCAGATGCCTCCCAGTTGAACTTTTTGGCTTGGGCCAACAGTACAGGCTCCAGATCTCTTCGGTTTTGATTTGCAAAAATCACCTTTTGGGCAAGTTCGTCAGGGTCAGTATTGTCAAAAAATAAGCCAGCCTCTCCCGCTACCTCTCTGAATATTTCTATATCTGAACAGATCACTGGACATCCAACACTCATTGCCTCAATTATTGGTATACCAAAACCCTCGTCACTGGATGCGTGCACCAGTGCGGTGCTTGAGGAGAGAATTTCGGCATACAGCTGATCGGTGACGCCATTCAAAAATTCAACATTTGCGCCAATTCTTTTTGCGAGACTGCTTAGTTCAGATTCTGTCTGGGGTTCAATTTTTGACAAGAGGACCAGTTTGTAGTTTTTCAAGAGCCCTGCTGCGCGAATCAAAGTTTGGACGTTTTTGTAAGGCATAAAACTACCCATGTAAACAATTGTTTGTGTGGTTTCTAGGTTTGAGCGAATCAAGCCCTCAGATGCGTTGGGAACCACTGTGATTGGCGATTTGGCTAATCTGTGCTTCTCTATCAGCCCCTTCGAAGTCTCTGACACCGTCACTATATGGTCGGCCCTGCTAAGCAACATTCGCTGTGGCACGAAACTCAGGTGATACAGACGCCAAAGCAACCTGATAAATGGATTCAGGTAGCTTGGGGGCTTTGGGTGGTAGTAATAGATGAGGTCGTGAACGGTGAGAATCAATTTGAATTTTTTCCCAAAACTCCCAATCGTCTGCATTGGCGAAAAAACTGTCTGGAAGTCATACCTATTCAACCTAAGCGCGGCCAGGGGCTCGGTAATTGATGTCGGATCATTCAAAAACACATGTCTAACGTCACCCCCCAATACATCCAGCTGCTGAGAGTTACTTACAATGGCGACGACGTTTTGAGTTTGATTTAGGCGCTTGAACAACTCAAGTGAGAACCGGCTAATGCCATCGTTTGAATTGGGTTTTATATACCTGCAATCAAAACCAACTTTGGCTTCAGTCAACAAAATCCTCAATCATTTTCGCAAGCTCCTCGGGAGCCTCATAGTGAAGGAGGTGACCAAGGTTTGGGATGTCCCTGAACTCACTGGAGGAAAACAAGTTCTTCAACTGCTTTTGCTCTCTGTAGCCACCAATCGAATCTTTTTTTCCAGTGATTAGCAAAACATCGGAATCAATCCGTTCGGCAAAGTCGGCGACGGAGTATTTACCTGCAATCTTGAATCCCTCAATTGCAACCCTTGGGGATGAAAAATCGCTGAAATTCTCGTGATGCTGCTTTGATATCCAAGACTTCAAATCTGGAGCTTTGGTTTTTATCAACGCTCTGTTCATAAGGTTTATGAAGGGTCGACCACTGAGGACTTTCGGACTTGACTTGGCAAGCTCATAGTATTTTTTGACTAAACGACTTATTGGGTCGACAGAGTAGTAGTTTGCCTTCGCAATCGGATTAATCATCACTGCTTGCTTTGCCTCTAATCCATTTGCAAGCGCCCTTGCCAAAACTGTGGTCCCGAATGAGTGCCCAATAGGTACTGTCGTCTGAGGCATTTGTTCAACAACACTTTTTAGCCAATCGCTATATGCCTCTAGTGTTATCTGTTCTAGTTCCTCAGTGGCGCCAAAGCCCGGCAGGTCTGGAATGAATATTTCCCAATCAGGCAATGCCCCGGCAATTGGCTCCAGCCCGTGATGATTTCCCCTGAAGCCGTGAATCAGGAGCAACACTCCCCTGCTTTGATTAACGGCTGGGTAGCGCCAGACTGCACCAGATGCAAAGTTGAGACGTTGGGCCCGATTAACGGCAGCCGCCGCATAGTGCACGGGTAGCGAACTCATAACACTCAGTTTATTGCGCAAAGGGTCGGTGACCGTCATATAAGGTAGGCGCGTGCTGGAATTTGATTTTGAGCCGGAACTTCCCGGGTGGTCCAAGAAATTAGTTGGTTTTGACTTAGAAACCACTGGCTTGGACCTGTCGACAGCGAGAATCGTCACTGCCTCAGTGGTTGAAATCGATGCTGCCGCTGACCCACTGTTCAAAGCAGACTGGTTAGTAAACCCGGGTGTTGATATTCCTGTAGAGGCATCGGCTGTTCACGGTGTGACCAATGAGATCGCCCAGCGTGATGGAGTCGCTCCGGAAATCGCTTTGGCTGAGATTTCTGAATTTCTCAATAGACATTTTTCCGAGGGCACCCCAGTTGTTGCATTCAATGCACCCTATGATTTTACGATCCTTAGAAATGAACTGCTTCGCCACGGGTTGCCACCCCTTGTGGCTAAGCCCGTGATTGACCCATTGGTTATGGATAAGCAGTTTGTGAAATTTAGAAAAGGAAAGCGCACACTGAGTATTCTCTGCGGGCACTACTCAATTGAATTACTCAACGCTCACGAATCTTCTGCGGATGCTTTAGCGGCTGTGAGGTTGGCGCAACACCAAGCAAGGATATTCGCCAAGGATATGGAACAGGATCCATCCAAGTTACATGACTTGCAAATTGCCTGGAGCAGGGCTCAGGATGAAGATTTTGCTAACTTTATGTCAACTCGAAATCCCGGTTTTCAGATAACCCCGGGTTGGCCAGAAAAGCCTTAGTTGAAGTTTTTGTAGCGCTCGTTGAATCTTTCAACACGTCCAGCACTGTCCATGATGCGCTGCTTACCCGTGTAGAACGGGTGTGAGGCTGATGAGATTTCAACGTCAAATACTGGGTAGGTGTTTCCATCCTCCCATTCAACTGTTTTGTCGCTGGTGACGGTTGAGCGAGTTAGAAATGTTGCACCGCTCGCTAGGTCGCGAAAAACAACTGTCTGGTAGTCGGGGTGAATGTCAGCCTTCATTTATAAACCTTTGGTGATTTGGTACTTAACAGCTTCAAATCCTAGCACTACCGGAACCACAATTGAAGTCTAGGATTTTGATCTAATCGTGAATCTTCCCTGATTGCTGATGACTGTCATGTCATATTCAAAGCAATCGCTTATCTTTTCACTGGTCAAAACCTGGTTAATTGAACCTTGACTATGGATTTTTCCATCACCAATCAGCATCGCATGGGTGAACCCCATGGGTATTTCTTCGATGTGGTGGGTGACCATAATCATTGCTGGAGCGGTTGGGCTTTGCGCATACTCCCCTAAAAGCTTCACGGTCTGCTCTCTGGCTGCCATGTCTAGCGAGGCAACTGGCTCATCCATGAGCATCAATTCGGGATCAGTCATTACCGATCTCGCAATTTGAACCCTTTTTTTCTCGCCATCACTGAGCGTTCCAAACGCACGTTCTTCCAGTCCCTCCAAACCCCATTCGGAGAGCACCCGGCGAGCACGACGGAGGTCTATCTCCTCATACTCTTCTTTCCAGCGACCGGTAATCCCATAGCTCGCTGTCATCACGGCATCTAAAACTTTCTCGCTGTTTGGAACATGATCAGTGAGTGCGTTGGACGCGAATCCAATCCGGGTTCTGAGTTCAAACACGTTGACCTCTCCAAGGTTTTTTCCAAGGATGTTCACGCTTCCCTTGCTGGGGTGAATCTGGGCTGCGGCGACTCTCAAAAGTGTTGTTTTACCAGCACCGTTTGGCCCAATGATTGCCCACCTTTGGTCAGGCTTAACCTGCCAATCAATTTCAGCAATAATCTCGCGGTTGTCTCGAACCACGCTTACCGATGAGAAATTCACTACTTCAGCCATATGTTGCCTAAGCTTAGCTTTTGAGCCAATAGTTTTTTGGCAATAACACCTAATTCAGTGGAGGCAAATATCTCGGTTCTAGTTGTTTTTGATGTTGATTCCACCTTGATAGCTCATGAGGCGATTGAAGAGATTGCTGATGTCTTAGGACAGCGTGAGCAGGTGGCGAAAATAACTGAGGCGGCTATGCGGGGAGAGATTGACTTTGAGCAATCACTTAGACAGAGAGTGAAGCTTCTGGCGGGAGTCACCGAGAGCCAACTCGTTGGAATTTCTAGTGAATTCAGAATAAATCCGGGTGCCAAACAGCTAATTGAGCATGTCCACTCGCTTGGCGGGAAAGCTTGTGCTGTTTCTGGCGGATTTAGCTCTCTGCTTGCAGGAGTGTCAAAAACTTTGAATTTGGATGACTACCTGGCAAACACTCTTGAATTGGAATCAGGCAAACTAACCGGGAACTTATTGCCTCCAATAATTGACGCGGAGGCGAAAAAGCAAGCGCTAATTGATTGGTCGGAGAAGTTTCAAATTCCAAGAGAAAAGACCGTTGCCATAGGCGATGGTGCGAATGACCTAATGATGCTGGAACAAGCCGGAGTCAGCATTGGGTTTATGCCAAAGCCGGTGGTTTTCGAAGCGGTTGAACATGTTCTAACCGAACCTGATTTCAGGCCGGTTATTGATCTACTCCCCTAGGCTCCGGTTGAGTGCAATCCACCATCAACGTGAACAATTTCTCCAGTTGTAGCTGGGAAGAAATCACTAAGCAGAGCAATAATCGCCCTGGCAGCTGGTTCTGTATCAGTCAAATCCCAACCGAGAGGGGCACGGTCGGTCCAAAGCTCTTCCATGGTTGCAAAGCCAGGGATTCCCTTGGCTGCAGTTGTCCTCAGTGGACCAGCACTTACCAAATTGACCCGCACACCCTCCGGACCCATATATCTGGCTAGGTAGCGGGAGGTGGATTCAAAGGCCGCCTTGGCAACACCCATCCAGTCATAAACAGGCCAAGACAGAGAGGCGTCGAAGGTTAACCCAACAACGCTACTGGGATTGTTCAACTTGTCCTGCAATGCTGCGGTGATTGATTTCAAAGAGTAGGCACTTACTTCAACCGCATTGGAAACGTCACTCCACTCAGTTTGCATGAAATTTCCACCCAGGGCGCTCTGTGGTGCAAAGGCAATTGCGTGAACAATCCCATCAAGCGAGTCAAAGTGTTCGCCAACTCTCTCACTTAGCTTAGACAAATGTTCTGGGTCGGTTGCGTCAAGCTCAATCACCTCAGCTTTCTCAGGAAGCCTGGAAGCCATTTTCTCGGTAATTGCAAGCATTCTTCCAAAGCTTGAAAGGATTACCTCAGCTCCCTGCTCTTGAGCGATTCTGGCTGCTGAATAGGCGATAGATGCCTCAGTGAGAACACCTGTGATCAGTATTTTCTTGCCCTCTAAAATTCCCATTACTGCCTCCTAGTGTCCCATTCCCAATCCACCATCTACGGGGATTATTGCACCTGTTATGTAGCCAGCCTCGTCACCGACCAAGAAACTAACGGTAGCGGCTACCTCTGAGGGTTCGGCAAACCGACCCGCAGGAATTCTGGTTCTGTAGTCTTGCTGCGTCTGCTCTGGCAAAGCTGCAGTCATGTCTGTATTGATAAACCCTGGTGCGACAACATTGGCCGTTATGTTTTTTCCTCCCAGTTCCTGGGTAATACTCCTGGCGATACCTATTAATCCCGATTTAGAGGCGGAGTAATTGACCTGGCCCGGTGAACCAATGCTTCCAACAACACTCCCGATCAGAACAATTCGTCCGTGCTTTGCCTTCAACATCGACCTGATGACTCTTCTCACCACTCGAAAAGTTCCGGTGAGGTTTGTCTGTATTACCTGTTCAAAATCTTCATCCGTCATTCGAAGTAACAGCTGATCGTTTGTGATACCAGCGTTTGCAACCAACAACTCGATTGGACCTAGGTTTGATTCAATCTCGGCAACGGCTGCATCAAGTGATTCTGGCTGGTTTAGGTCTGCCTTGACAGCGAGTGTGCCGGCAACTTCTGTTCCGTCCCTGGAGGTTATCGCCACCTGATAGCCATCGCTGACCAGTCTTTCAGCGATTGCTCTTCCTATGCCACGGTTACCTCCTGTAACCAAAGCCGTCTTTGTCATAACACCTCCGGGAATATCTTTGCCAGTTTTCGTTTTGGACTACCCAGAGTCTAGCCATCGACCGAAACGAGCAAGGAAATAATGGATAAGCCACAGAGCGCCACAAGCCTGGAAAGCACTCCAGAGCAAGAGCGCAAAGAAAGGCTAATCAAATATTCGATAGCCATGGGCATTCGTGTGGTCTGCCTGATTGTTGGTGTTTTCTTGCAAGGCTGGATGATGTGGGTGGCCTTTGCCGGAGCAATCTTCCTACCTTATTTCGCGGTGATCGTCGCTAATGCTCCTTCTGGTTCTAGCTCAAGCAGAAAAGCCACTTCCCCGACCAAGTCAATTTCTGCAGATAAGTTCAACATCGTCGATGACAAATGAGCTGAAATGCTCTCGCGCTGGCTGTCAGCAGGCGGCTAGTTTCTATATCCATTGGCGCAACCCAAAAATTCACACTCCAGATCGAGTAAAGGTCTGGCTATCCTGTGAATCTCACCGACAGTATTTTGTGGATTACCTTTCAATGAGAGAATTCTTCTTGGAGGCAAAAACCATTGAATAACTTGGCTAGGTGGAGCGGTTGGTTCGCTTTGGTATTGATTTTCGCAACTGGTACTGTCTTTTTGTCCTCTTGGCAGTTTGACCGAAGAGAAGACAAAGTCGATCGAATCGAATTGGTGCAAGAGAATTATTACGCCCCCGTCTCGACTTTGAGTGAAGCAACTGCCAATTCTGAATTGCCCTCAGAGAACGAGTGGCTAAGAGTTGAGCTAAATGGAAACTACCTAACTGAGCACACCTATCTCGTGAGAAACCGACCGCTGAATGGCCAGCCCGGCTTTTTACAGCTGGTGCCATTTCAAACAAATGACGGTCAAATTATCGCCATTGAAAGAGGCTGGCTTCCAACTGGAAACCAACAGGACTCCCCCGATATAAATCCAGTCGTTTCAGACACTCAGAAAACCATCACTGCACGGTTGCGCCCAAATGAGCCAGAGATAAACAGATCAGCTCCCGAGGGTCAGATTGAGAATATAAACCTCCCCAGGTTCGAGGAAATAACTGGTCTGGATGTGCAGACGAATTTTTATCTAAGACTGGCAGGTGAAACCCCGGAGGAATCTGCCTACCCAACTCCTATGCCTATGCCCAGAATGGATGAGGGAAATCATCTCAGCTACGCCTTGCAGTGGCTTTTGTTTGGCGCGATGGCGTTTATTGCCTTTGGCTGGGCTCTCCGTCAAGAGCTTCTCTACAGGGCAGGTAAGCAGAAAGCCAAGAAGAAGGATTTCGACTCTGAAGCGGAAGATTCAATCTTAGATTCAGCTGAATCCTCCGCCATGCAGTAATGTTTTCCAACAGACCAATGATTTAGGAGTTTTATATGTCCAGAGTCGCAGTTTTAGCAGATCGCGTGGTGAGCCGTTCCCTTGTGATGGACGGAATTCTGATCACCGGATCAATTGCTTTGATGGCGGTTATGGCCCAGATCTCTATTCCTCTGTGGCCAGTGCCGGTCACGCTGTCAACTCTTGCGGTTATGTTGATTGCAGCAACCCTGGGTACTGCTCGCGGAACTGTTTCAATCGTTGGCTACTTGAGCGCAGGAGCACTCGGATTGCCCGTGTTTGCAGGAGCTGTGACACTTTCCGCAGTCCGTCCAACCTTTGGTTATCTGGTTGGTTTCGTCCTAGCCGCTGTGCTGATTGGATATTTTGTTTCCAGAGGTGCGGATAAGAGCTTTCTAAAAATGGCCGGTGTGTTCACTCTGGCCAGTGCCGTTATCTATACAACCGGTGCGGCTTGGCTGGTCACTGGATTCGGGATGGAATTGCAGCAGGCAATAGCCGTTGGAGTTGTCCCATTTCTGATCGGAGACGCTCTAAAGGTAGTTCTAGCTAGTTCTGTTATCGCTGGTGCGAGAAAGATGTTGAACTAGATACTGAAACCAATCGAGCGCATCTGCTCTCTGCCGTCTTCGGTGATTCTCTCTGGACCCCAGGGTGGCATCCACACCCAGTTAATTCTGAAGGCATCAACAACACCATCTAGTGCATCACCTGTCTGCTCCTCCAAAACGTCCGTGAGGGGGCATCCCGCGCTGGTGAGGGTCATGTTCACAATCAGGTTCCCCTCGGGATCCTCTTTTAAACCATAGACCAAGCCCAGATCCACGATATTGACCCCAATCTCAGGGTCAATAACTTCCTTCATGGCCTCCAGCACTTCGTCATACTTGCTGGCTGATAGTTCTAGTTCTTCACTCAACTTGTTGCCTTTGTGTAACGGTCATACCCTTCTGCCTCGAGCCTGTCGGCCAATTCTGAACCGCCCTGCTCAGCTACCTTTCCATCCACGAATACGTGAACGAAGTCAGGTTTGATGTATTTCAAAATACGCGTGTAGTGGGTGATTAGCAACACACCCAAGTCGCTGTTGTCCTTGGCTCTGTTCACTCCCTCGGAGACTACCTTGAGGGCGTCAACGTCCAATCCACTGTCTGTTTCGTCCAACACCGCGAACTTTGGCTTCAAGAGTTCAAGCTGCAGAATCTCGTGGCGCTTTTTCTCTCCACCACTGAAACCCTCGTTGACATTTCGCTCGGTGAAGCTGGTGTCAATTCTTAGGCTCTCCATAGCTCCCCTGACATCCCCTACCCATTCGCGAAGAGCGGGAGCCTTGCCAGCAATTGCGGTCTTTGCGGTTCTTAGGAAGTTACTAACACTCACACCTGGAACCTCAACTGGATACTGCATCGCCAAGAAAAGACCCAAGCGTGCTCTCTCATCGGGGCTCATCTCCAGTACATCCTCACCGTCTAGCAGGATTTCTCCCTTGGTGACCTCGTAGCGCGGGTGTCCGGCGATGGAGTATGCAAGTGTTGATTTGCCACTTCCGTTTGGACCCATGACCGCATGTGTTTCACCAGAGTTTATGACTAGGTCGACACCCTTCAGGATCTCGATGTTTCCGTTGTCGGTTGTTACCTCAACGTGCAGGTTCTTAATTTCAAGCTTTGACATGATTTTTCTCTCTAATCTGTTTCGTATTCCAAATAAATTTCGTCACCCTCGATGATGACCTCGTAAACCGGCACTGGTTCAAATGCTGGCAACGAAAGTGGTTTTCCGGTGTTCAGGTCAAACTTCGCACCATGAGCCCAGCATTCAATCGTTGAATCATCCACAAAGCCCTCACTTAGTGAGATCTCACCGTGGGAGCAGGTGTCGCTGATTGCCTTGATTTCGCCGCTGTTGGTCTTCACCAATGCGATTGGAACATCATCGATTTTGACTCGAAGTGCCTTGCCTAGAGGAACATCATCCACCTTGCATACCTTAATCGCCATTACAGAACCTTATCTAGGTCTGCCTCAATGGCATCGGTCAGCCTGTTTTGAATGTCTTCAACGCCGATTCTCTGGATGATTTCGTTCAAAAATCCTCTAACAACCAGACGTCTGGCGGTTTGCACGTCCAAGCCTCGACTTTGCAGGTAGAAAAGCTGCTCATCATCGAAACGACCACTGGCGCTGGCGTGACCCGCACCCTCAATCTTTCCAGTTTCGATTTCAAGGTTTGGGACACTGTCGGCTCTGGCACCATCGGTTAACAATAGGTTTCGGTTGAGTTCGTAGGTATCGGTTCCAACACCCGCTTCACGAATCAGAACATCGCCAATCCACACCGTGTGAGCCCCCTTGCCCTGCAGTGCGCCTTTGTAGGCAACTCTGGAACGGCAATTAGCGGCATTGTGGTCAACGAATGGCCTGTGCTCAATGAACTGGTGGCTATCGGCTAGATAAACCCCATACATCTCAACATTGGACCCTGGCTCACTTAGATCAGCCTGAGGCACGATCCTGACCGCTTCACCCTCCATAGAAACAACGATGTGTTTCAGCGTTGAATCTCTTTTTAGGTTGGCAAAGTGATTGCTCACGTGAATTGACTTTGGATCCCAATCCTGGATGGTGATCAGCGTGAGCTGTGAACCTTCGCCAGTAACAATCTCAACGTTTTCGGCAAGCTTTCCATGACCTTGGTGATCAATCACCAAGGTGGCGTGCGAATTTGGTTCTGCGTGCACAAAGATGTGAGCGGCTTTGGCTTCATCATCTGCGCTTACACGCACATAGTGAGGCTCAGTGGATTCACCGCTCAGCGTTATCTTCAAAGTCTTGGTCGCGTTTGTCCAAGCCGCAGCAGAGACGCGGTCTTCTGGCCTGCCTGCAGTTCCAACCAGGGCATCGGTTGAATCGATGAATTCAGCTGTAGCACCACTAGCTAGCTCAAGCCCAAACTGTGACTCGTCTAACTCTGCGTAGACAGCATCGTCCAGACCACTGAGCTTATCGGTTGGGAAGTATTTCCAGACCTCTTCAAACCTGGTCGGTCTTTCGAAATCCTCAACTGATGTTGATTTAGGCCTAGCGTGCCTGATCTGTATCGGGGCTCCAGCGCCATGGCTGTGCTCCTCTATGCCGTGCTGGGCCATTAACCAACGGCTCCTTCCATTTGCATTTCAATTAGCTTGTTTAGCTCAAGCGCATACTCCATGGGAAGTTCCTTGGCGATTGGCTCAATAAATCCACGAACAATCATGGCCATTGCCTCGTCTTGCTCGATTCCTCTGCTCTGCAGATAGAACAACTGCTCTTCGCTTACCTGGCTGACGGTCGCCTCGTGACCCATGGTGACATCATCTTCACGAACATCAATCGCTGGGTAAGTGTCAGAGCGAGAAATTGTGTCAACCAATAGCGCATCACACATAACGGTATTCCTGGAGTTTGTGGCTCCGGGGTGAATCTTGACTTCTCCTCGATAGCTCGATCGTCCGCCAGCCCTAGCAATCGATTTAGAGACAATTGAGGATGAGGTGTTGGGGGCGGCGTGAATCATC
>Ga0209923_1000081_pt1 | contig 24982 bp, 48 predicted proteins | sample SalPon1_A_H2O_MG_FD_185696 | JGI IMG/M metagenome (GOLD analysis project Ga0209923, IMG submission 185696) | Salt pond water microbial communities from South San Francisco under conditions of wetland restoration - Salt Pond MetaG R1_A_H2O_MG... | ecosystem: Environmental > Aquatic > Non-marine... | reverse complement strand
TTCTTGGTGAGGGCCTCTAATTTATCTATCCTATCTTCAAGTGCCGCAACACGTTCTGAATCATCCATGAAATAGATACTACCTAACGTGGATTAAATCTTTGCGCCTTATCGGAACGATGTACCACGCAACCCAAAAGCGACGATGAAGCCGACGAGGATAATGCCGCCGACCATCACCAAGGGCATACCCACAAAGAGTGCGGTTTCGACCGCCGCATATCCACCAAATGCGGCGTTCTCTGGATGCTGACCAGCAAGCGCCGTCACCGCAGTATCAAGTGCTGGTGCCAATAGCGTGATGTAGATGATGAGAAATATTATCATCGCCATAAGAAACCGGACCATCCCCAACATCTACCTAGATACCCCCGCGACTCTCGAACGCGGCTCGTGATAGCAAGAAGATACCGAGCATCACCACAAAAATGAACGGCAGTCCCTGCCATAAGAACTCAAAGTAGCCCTGGGTGGTCGCCAATTGTGCTGATTCCGCCTGTGGATATTGACCGCTGGTGAAAAAGTCAGGGACAAACGTGTTGAAGATGCCGTACAACATCACGAACAATGCGAACGCGCCGATGAATCGGAGAATGCCCACCGCTATGTCGGCACGCCTGGTAACTAGATTCTGCATGGGTGTTTTGGGACCCTGACCCCAGGGGTTTGGGTCGGGAAGATGCCCCTCTAGAATGCTCATACCTTTACAAATCACTCAAATGCTATATCAGTAGCGGCTAATCGTGCATCGACCGCCTGGACGCCTGCCAACACGTCTTCTTCACGCTTTCTTGCATCATCGAAGAAGGTGTCACCAGGCAATTGCACCTCGACCTCTTGTTCAGTCTCTTGCTCGGACTCAGTTTCTGTCTCAGCCTCTTGCCTAATACGGACCTCTTGTCGAGAACGGGTTTCAGCACGTGCCCGTGTCTCTTGCCTGAACTCTAATCCCAGGCGACCAACAATCTCTTGCTCACCTTCAATCTCAAACTCACTACCAGTGTAGGCCCCCTCTGCGAAGAAAGGTGACACTGCCTGAGTCTGTGCAAGCCGACCTATACCCGGCTGTAAGCGTGTGTCACCAAATCTCAATGGTTCTTGTGCCTCAGTAGAGATGCGCCTATCAAACCGGCCTAATTCTGGGGGGGTAGAGCGCACACTCGCCCCGCCTAGTCCACCCTCACCGAATGAGGATGTGGTGCCCCCACTCACAGATGGCCCAGTGTCAGTCTCCAATTCGGGTCTTACAGCTAACTGAGTGGGGACGTCACCACCAGGACCGCGACCACCAAAGCGCGTATCAATACCGGCGCGGTTGATGATGTCGCGTTCAAGGTCGATGAACGGTTCTGCACCACCTGGCCGCTCTCCGGTCTGACGCTGGATGTCACGCTCAGTAAGCTCAGCTTCGACCACATCTCTCCTGGCCGCCAAAACGGGCGTTGGTGGTGCATTGATTTCATCAAGTCGAAGTGCAAGGTTCTGACTCGCCTGATTGGTCCTACGCCGAACTGCATCCGTCGCTCGCTGTGCTTGTCTCAGGGCGAACTCCTCACTGAAAATCAGTGGCTCTTGATTTGGGAAAAGCTGCTGGGCACGTTGCTCGCCAGCCAATCGGCGGGTAGCTCTAAAGCCACCAATACCAGCGATTTCTTCACCTGGTTGGATAGCCAGACGGGATGCTTGTCCGACACGCGGCCCAATAGCAGCCGCACCACCCATGATACCAGCACTTGCAATCAGGCTACCGGCCAGTATGCCGCCTGTCACAATGGGGTCGGCTCTGAACTGTTGTTCAATCGCTTGGAAGTTATCCACCACCTGACCACCCGCCAAACGACTAATCTGCGCGGCTTCATCTGCTGCGCCAAGGATGCTACGCTCAACCGCACCAGCCTCTCTATCCGCCCCGGTCGCGGGAACACGCCCCTCTGGCAATGGTGGTCTGTCTGCCTCAGGTGTCCCCTGTATGATTGACTGACGTGGCTTTGCGTCGATACCACCCTGGATGGTCTGCCTAGTAGCGGCCTCACCAAACTCTGCTAATTCTATCGCACCACCGAAAAGACGTGCCGGATTGAACGTCTGAAAGGTGCCCGCACCTATCTGTTGAGCGTCGGTCAACTCTGTTTCTAACTCTTGTTGAATATCCTGGGGTGTCCCTGATAGACCGAACAAAGCAGCGGTCGGATTAACCAAAGTTTGTGCTGTTTGGATGTTCTCGGCTGTATCGCCCTCCAACAATCCGGCCTCACTACCAGCAGCCACCGCACCACTAACGGGGTCCCCGAACCTAAACATCTGGGCGATGCTTTCATCAACCAACTGAGATGCCTCAAACGCCGCCTGTTGCTCATCGACAGTCGAACGGCCAACAAACGTGTTTTCATCCGTGCCAAATGCTACCCTCTCACGGGGTCGTGTAGACTGTACCTTATCCAACCCTTCCTCGGTCAATTCATAGGTGGTGATTTCTTCACCTGTATCGGGGTCTATCTCTGTGACCTCACGAATGTCGTCGGAATCTAATTCAACATCCAGGCCCTGTCCCGACAACCCAGTTTCAAAGTCCGCTATGGCCTCTTGTTCTAAAAAGCCGGTCGAGAACTCAGTAAACAGATTTGCCGTCTGTTCATCGACCTGTTGGCGGTATATTTCAAACTCCTCTCCAGGTGTCAAATCCGTTTGCCCGATAACTTCACGACGCAAATCAGCAGACGTGATACCAAGCCGGTCAGCACGACGCCTGCCCACCTGTTGCTCCAATTGTTCTTCAATCTCCTCGGCTTGAGCGCCTTCATACTTCTCTCGCCCACTATCCGTCAGGACCACCTGTCCATCGACTATGACCACATCATCTTCGGTCAGGTTGACATTAAAGCCAGATTCCTGAATACCCGACTCAACATCTTCACTAGCAGCCTGGCGAAACTCTGGCACCTGGTTTGCAACCTTATCCTGTCCACGCTGGTTCAATCTGTAAGTACCATTGTCAAAGACCACATCGTTGAAACCTATGTCCACCTCTGCCCCATACTCTTGTTCCACCTGGTTTCGCAATGCAGCAGCAGCATCGACTTGTAATCGTTCTTGCTCAGACCTAACCGGAGCCCGAGCATCACCTGATTGACGTTGACCACCAGCTATCTGATTCAATACGTCACCTGGTGGTTGTGGACTTGGCTGTTGGTTCGTTCCGCCCGCTATCTCGTTTAACACATCACTAGGCGTTTGCTGAGTGGGCTGTTGGATTTGCCCCGGCTGGACTGTTTGTGGAGGTGACATACCAAAGTCTCGCAAGATGTTGCCTTCAACACCAACAGACTGGTTGTAAAGGTCGTCGGGATTTGGAACCTCGGGTGGTCGTAAATCTGTGGCGGCCTCTCCCTGCATATCGTTTCGGAAAACCTCTGTTTGGAATAGGTTAGAACGTGTGTCACTAACTGTTTGTCTCAGGTCGTCAAAAACACCTGTCGGAACGTTCACGTTAGAAAACAGCCCACCGCCGTTACCGCCAACACCATCCGTTGTGGTAGTCCTATCGCTAAATGGGTCGTTACCAGCAGCCGATTCTAAACCTGGGTCAAAAACCCCACCCCCACTAGTTGAACCACCGCCATCACCAGATGGAAATGTAGGTGTATTATCTATGGGCTGGCTTGTTCCCGTTTCTGTACCCCTGCCAGGTCTTAGATTGGAGCTTTCACCGCCTAATGACGTACCTCTTCCATTTGAACCACCGCTATCGCCAGAAGGGAATGTTGGTGTATCATCTATCGGCTGACTTGTGCCAGTTTCAGACCCTCTACCTGGCCTCCTATCGGAACTGCCACCGCCAGATGAACCACCACTATCGCTGCGGTCAGTGAAAGGGTCATTACCAGCAGCCGATTCTAAACCTGGGTCGAAAACTCCACCACTACTCGATGAACTACTGCTTCCACCGCCCGAAGAAAATGTGGGTGTATCATCTATCGGCTGGCTTGTTCCAGTTTCAGACCCTCTACCCGGTCTTCGGTTAGAACTTCGGCCAGAATCATTATTCTGGTCTCTTGCCGCATTGTAAAGCCCCTGGTCGAAATCACTCATGCACGAACATACTCACGCACGCACATAATACCGATTAATTCTCAGACAACTACCTAGCACCACGAAAGCCATCAAGTGGCAACACCTCAATCGCTTCGCTGAACAACCACACTGCATTCAACATGATACCAGCAACAGCCAGAATCGCCAGCGATGGTTCCGACAGCGTACTGGTCTTACCACCGTGGAATATGGTGATATTGAATGCGCTGTATGCAAGGGTTACGAACAACACCAGCCCGATAAAGGGTCCAATGACCTCAGGCAGTTTGCCCTTCAAAAGATAGTACGCCTGAACGACCGCCACGACAAACACAGCGGCCCAGATGTTCATGAGCATATCAGAACACCCCGCGTATTCCGACAAGTATGACGGCTGCTGCCACACTCAGAAGCACAAACGGGGTCAAAGCCGTCAATGATTCAGATAGCGAATCAACAAGGGTGAACGTGGACGAATTGTAGGCTGAGGACCCGGCCACCGATGCATCAAGCACAGGTAAAGCAAACACCAGTAATCCTACGAGTGCTGCACCTAATGACAACATCTTCATTCTATCATTCATATAGGTGAGATGTTCCAGGTGTTCAAAAAGTTACGCCTAGATGTATCTCGACAGTGTTGAAAAAGATGAAATGGGGTTGTGTGCCTGTCCTTACCGCATTCCGCCCATGCCGCCACCGCCACCGCCCCGGAAGCCAGCGACCTGTGCGAGGACAAGCGCTGCCACCAAGACAATGAGGACCACTGGTGCAAGGGTGAAAGCGGACTCAATTGTGGTGATAACAGGTGACTCGTTGATTCCTCCAGGGGTTGATGGAAGTGCAGACTGGACCTGGTTGAAAATCAAAATTCCGACGATGAGGGTCACGCTGGCGGTTACGAGTGCGTTAAAGGACATCATCTGGTCTGCTCGACGTGTTACGAGGGTCTTGCCCTCTGTTGGTAGGCTAAGTGCCATGATTATCCCATAAACGGGCAATAATAAATAAGATAGCTTTTAAGAGAATTACGAGAAAGCTAAAGTGACCTGGAATAATAATCAATAACGTAATGGGAAAGATACGTTGGCAGAAACTTTACCAAATTCGGGCTGAAGGTCCTGAAAAGAAGTATTTGAGTATCGGATTGGGGAAAGCCCAAGAATATATTGAAGGTATCGAGGCCAACACACAGGCTATCGTGCGTGTGACCGAAGATGATACGATTGAGATTGTCCCATTAACACCTAACGATGATGAATAACCAGGCAGTTGAGGAGAGGAGCAATGTATCGACCGAACAATACATGGATTTGCTGTTGGATTCAGAGGTGTCGGATGGTAGAATACCGACGCCGTTAGCGGATTTGCTGGTCAAGGACTATCCGCTGTCTAACATGAGAAGTGCAGACCGAGAATATTTCAGGCTACTCTCAGATAACGTCGCCATTTACACCAAAGAACTCTACCCACCAGATACAAGCTGGGCTGTGGGCACGCTAGGTGCAGCGTTATATGACGACCCAGAGTATAATCACAAACCGCTTGACGACACACAGCAGGTGAGGTTTGAAACCTCATTGATGGACCACTTCGCCCGTAGTGCAAGAGGTGTGTCTGGGTGGCAGCAGGACATGCTGATTCAGAACATCCAGACCCAGCGTATGGAAGAAGCCCGACAAGAGCAAGACCCCGGCATGATTCAGGGGTTATTCAACAGATGAACGCTATTCAAAAATACAAGCGATGGAAGGCGTACAGGCACCTAAAGAAGTTTCTAAACTCAAACAAAGAGGGATGGCTACTCACACAGCGTGGAAACAGGTACACCTTAGACCCTGTTACCAGAGACGCAGACTCAGATGCGTTTACCGTCGAATTTGACGGTGAGACAGAGTATGTTGAGGACAATGTAGGTATGATGCACTATCTAGGCGGTGTGCCATTCGGCCTAAGAAATGAGAACGCCAGACCGATTGTAGATGCGACATCCGCAGCGGTCGCGCAGACTGAAACTGGTAAAATCAATGATGAACACCAATTATCCGTCGATGATAGTTTGACGCTGAGTCAGATTATCGACCGATTGACTGTCGGAACTGTGTATACCGAGAATGGGTCCGTTATGATAGTAAATCCATTCCATGCATTAGAAGATGAACCCGATATTGTTGATTTGCGGTCGGTGATGCGACTCTTTAGACACGATGCGGACCCGAAAACACCAATCAAGGCGGCTAAGAACGCCATCAAAGCCGAGCGGGCAGTGAGTGGGTTTGATTGGAGTAATGCAGCACAGATTGGAGGGATGCTAGGCGCGTTCTTACTAGGTGCGATTGCAACAGAGTTTATAGCCGGGTCTGCTGGTGGTGGGGTCCCCGAGGTGAATTTGGGATTGATGATTCTACTGGGATTGTAAAATGTCAATGGAGTCCAAATATGGAGAGTCCGGGGCCAAGCCGTTTGAACTGATTCTTAGAGTTAGGTCCTCAGTGATAGAATTGGCCCGCCAATACATGCGAGCATTACAAAATCTGCCACAATCAGGCGACAAGACCCAATTGCATAAAGAATGGCACGTGGCAGTGATGAGCTATTGGCGAGAGATTAGCCGATTTAGGTTCAGAGACAATATCACAGATACGTGGAATGGAGATATTCAGGACCTAGGGTTTTCGCTTGAGGATATACGGGTGAAACAGCTTGACATGGGAGTAGAACAAGTCACCAAATACAATCCTGACATAAATAATTACAAAACACAGTCTGAAACACGAGCGACAGTGTTTGAACCAGGTGAACTCATACGTATCACCGATAGATTAGATTTAGCCGCACATCAACTTGGATTCGATGCAACACCACAGCGTAATGTCAACACCTATGGGTGGATAGATGAATCAATTGAGTCAGATACCTAAACTAGACCCCACCTGTTGGCTAGCCAAGGAGCGGCAGAAGCGATTTGACCAGGGTAGAGATTTTAAACTACTAATAACCGCGCGGGATAGTGCAACCGGGACCGGAAAAACAACATTAGGTGTGTGGTTGGCTCTAAACTGGGACAGCCATGGGTGGTCCGCAGAAAAAGCGACATTACACGTTCGAGAGTTTATTGATTTATACAACAAACAGGAGCCAGGTGCCGTTTTGCTCATGGATGAAGCCGAGCAACTAGACGCCAGGCGTTCCATGTCTCACAAGAATCTGGATTTTGCCGAGAAGTGGATGATGATGCGCTTCAAACAGGTGGATTCCATACTTACACTGCCCACAGCAAGCGCTCTGGATAAGCGATTGATTGAACTTTCAGATGCAAGGATAAATGTCACACAACGAGGTCTGGCTAATGTCTACAAAGTCATTGTGGACGACCACAGCACTGAGGTCAAGCAAAAGCTCATGCATCGTTTGCAATGGCCTAACCTCGATGGTACTCAGGTGATGGCAGATGTTGATGATTTGAAAGACAGAAAAGTCCATGGTGAACTCTACCGCACCGAAAAAGAGACACAAGAAGACGGTATACAAGACCCACAGCAGATTAGAAACAAATACATACTCAATGGGAACGCGGCAGGGTTCACATATGAGGAATTAGGTAATATTTTTGACATTTCTAGTGGTAGGGTCGGTCAAATAGTGAGAGAACAAGAAAAAGAAGATAATACCGATTAGATATATATACATGGACAGAATACCGGTGTGTTGGCAAATTTATATACCACATTTTGACCTATTGTTATGTGGCAGATTTATTGAGTCTCGATAGTGCTTCAAAAGTCTTGTAGCTGCCATTCTAGGCAAATTGGAACAGTCTGTACCCCCGCCCGCTAGTAGTAACGCGCCTCTAAACTATGTTATGCAATGTGCGCGTAAGGAAAAATCAGATTTTAATTTTCATCGGGTGTGTGGGACCTGAATCCAGGCTTCACATCCTATGCAAACGCTTTTGTAAGATATTGGCCTAATAGATATTATCAAGATGCCACCCATCAAGAATTGGTCTAGGTTTGTGACCAACAATGTGGCTGATTTGAAAAACACATTAGGTGGAGAGGGGACCGTGAGGATGTGGCGACATGTTGGTGGTGATACAGTCAGCGTCGAATTATGGCGTAGTGAGATACAATCTATGCCGCAATGGTATTATGCGATTGTTGTAAATGGTGAAGCAGTGGAAGCAGAGCAAACACTGAATACTGCAATAGATAGTCTGGTACGATTTATGAGGGACTTTCCAGATGGCATACCCGACTGACACCTAATCACAATGTCTACACTGGGCGAGCATGGACAAATCGACGTGAGAAGATACAAGAAGCAAGAGCGTGTGCTGTACGAGATGTTCCGCGAGTATGGATTTATCAGTGCGGCGGTAATATATGACCTAGAGGGCGCATACAGCCCATAATTTCAATGGTCCCAAGAATACCGGATGAACCACCAGATAAAGAGTTATCACCAGGCCAGCTACATGATAGGTTCTCAGATGTGGTGAATTTATCCGTGGCTCAGATGAAGTCGTTCATTCAATCAGATTACAACCGTGCGTACCTAGAGCGCAACAGCGATATGTCACAGCCAGGCAATAAGCCCATTGAAGATGTGATACGCCTAGCAAACACACCCAGAGACGAATGGCGGGATGTGGATGATGGATTCAACGAGGTGGAGCAGGCACGAGAAATGCTCAATTTCAACAGGCGAAACCTAGGTGCTATCCGCGCAAATGGCCTAGGTAAGAACACTCTACCCGGAGATTTAGATGATATGACTATGATTGAGGCAGCTTCTATAAGGTGGGGTGTAGACCCAGATTCGGACATTGAATGGGACTAAAATACCACAACATCCATGTCACAAGCCGTTTTGGCAAAGCACGTGGTGTGATTGGTCGTTACCCAAACGAATATGAAAGCTATGTATTCACTTGGGACGTGCCTAGGATGCGTCGTGTGCATATGTTAGGCGTTACTAGACCTCTCGAAGTAGTGTGGATAAGAGATGGCATCGTAGTCGCAAAGAAGGTGTTAGAGCCGTGGACAGGCACTGATAACCAGATAGCTGATATGGTCATAGAACGCAAGCCTAGGAAAGATTATACCAAACCCTAACTACATGCATTCATGGGCCACTCATATGAAGAAATCTCACAGGCGTCCACAACAAAATTGCGGGATATGTTAAAGGACTACGACATCAAACGTACACTCGCCCGCCAACGAGGACAGATGCAGGATTACTACGAATATGACATGGAATACCGCATGATATTCGATGAACTCGATTCTCGACAATCTTTTGCCGGGTATATGGCTGGCACAGCAGCATTTTAATACATAGGACCTAATTTCAGAATCATGTTCGGCAAGATGCGTATCTGGCACGCAATTGTATTGATGTACGCCACTGGTTTCACAGGTATAGGTGTGGAATTTTTCGTCGGTGCAACGAGTGTGGCCTGGTTCTTCTATATCACAGGCATAGCATTTGCTGGTATCGCATGTTATGGCATGTGGAACGACAACAGCCGCAAGAAGATGCAATCTAACTCAGCCTAATCATTATGGTTATTGAACAAGGCTACACGACCAGAGACGGAAAGCGCATGGGCTTCTATCAGTGGGACAAGGGCAAGAAATACACATACGAACCAGGTGACGAGAGTGCCAGAGAAAAAGCATACCAAAAGGCACTCAAACAGCAACGTGCCGCCTATCTCAACACGTATGGGCCGCCTCAATAGAGAATTTACGATTACGTGACCTGTTAGGTTGCTTGTCGCATTTATTCCATACAGGGCCGTACCGCTCTAAGTACCAAGGTTCGACACAATCAATCTTTTTCTTACCTTTGGCTAAGCGTGATTCAAACCCACAATTGGGGCAGGCATACCAATGCTTCTGCTTTCTGGTAAAATGATGCTCCCAGACGCGGTGTATCACTTCTTGACCGCACTCCCAACAATAGTCTGTTGTTAGCTCCCATTCCATATACTCAGGCACCTCATGTTGAGCCATGGCTCTATTTGTGATACTATTGTATTAAGTCTATGGTTATAAAGCGGTCAGTCCAGGTAAATATTACGTATAGAAGCTGGTAAGGTGGGTTCTTGTGTGATAGAACGCTGTATGCTCATCTCTACACGTTCGTTATCACGACCACTAAATCGAGGGCCACTAATTTGCCGCAAATCGTAAGTCCCTGGTCTATCATCTGCCAAATCTGCACGAAGTTGGACACGCGCTGGTACTCGCTCCTGGGTCTGTGGGTCTTTAGCTTCCGTTTCCAAATCCACAGTGTCTAATGCCGGTGTGCCACCAGCACCACGCCGAAAGTTTCCACGTACCCGCACAATCGGGCTAGGTATCAATTCCTCGTATGGTGCCCTATCTGGGCCACCCATCGCATACTCTGCTGCATCTGAAAGTGAGAGACTACCATCGACGCCTGTGTTTCTACGCATAGAATAATATTAGGCCTAGATTATTTACAGATTCGCTTTTACGAGATTATTTGATACAAATTCGTCCTACGCATCAAGCTTGCCTAGCCCAACATAAACTCGACAGGCGGGCCATCGTTATTAGGCCACAGTCGTATATCGCTTGGTAACGACTTGACAGGGCTTGATGCCCAATTTGCAAGCGCCCACACGGACACCCACCGCGTCCACTCTGGGCTTCCCCGCCAGTAATCCTGTTGCTCATCCAAATCCAATAGGGAAAACATTGCGTGCGATTCATCTAAGGCTGGCTCAAACCTACCCGACTCAATATAATTCAACACTTTGCGGCCAGTGAGGCGGTCTGTTGCGTAAATCAGGTTTGCTACCTCGGCAGGAGAAAAGTTTCGGTAGCTATGGGCGATAGAGACACTGTTTCCGGTCCACCAATCCGGTATGCGACCCGAAACCATGTTTTGTGCATCATTAAGCGACATGGTTCCATCCACGCCTGAATGTCTACGCATAAATTATAATTTGATTTAGGTCATTTACAATTTGGCATTTACAATAAAAAGTAAAAATGAATCATACAGCCTTAAAGTAAAAATCCACCTTTCGGGGGCTGAGTCCGTCCCCCTCAGCGCCATCGTATTCATATCCAAATTGTTCAACAAAATCTACAAAACCATCCGCCCACTGTGGTTGTGGGCCTCTTGTTGCTTCCATAGACCGGCGTGTTCGGTCTATCTCTTTTCTTTCAAATTCATTGATGGTCACAACTATACCAGGCTCTGGCATATTAATTGTATAATTCATTATCTTAGCGCCTAGAACTGCCGGATAGGCATTAATTTCTTCAATCATGTTTCTCTTACCAGCGTCTGCCAATGACATCGAACCATCAACGCCTGTAAATTCATCCATAAAGCTTGATTAGGTCAGGATAGCTTATATTTGGGGTTTTACGAGAAGCCAACCAGCATAACAATAATCTACTTAATTAATATATCTCGACCACTATGCCCTGGTCCATCAATTCATCAACGCCAATAACTGTGCCATCAACATCGCAACCCGCCCATGGTAAGTCGTTTGATGGGAAGTTCACACTCATAAACGACCCACATGTCGGACAATTTGGTGGTGACGCATCTTTGACCTTATGAAAGGCTCTCACACGTGTCCACCCACCGTCAGCTTTCATCCTCTCTGAAAGCAAGCTAGCCAGATACTCATGCCTTTGCATACCACCATAGCCACCCCTCTCTGGATAGAACATCTGAACGGTGTTTCGGCCCGCGCGCATCCCTAGACCGATGCTCATAATTATCTCGCCCATCGGTGTGAGCCAGTATCGCTCCCCCATAGCGAGCAAGTCTGGGTCTGTGGTATCTGTTTGTCCTTCGTATTCGACTATACCCCGCCTAATAGCACGTCTGATACTATCTGCCTGAGCATTTATTTTTGATTCGACTGACATAATCAAAATTTACAGGGGTTTGTCTTATATTTTACCTAGACGACTCACAGCCAACCTACTTTCTCTAGCTCCTCAGCTTGGAACGCCGGGCTATGAACATTCATGTATGCATCTTGAAACGTCTTTAGGCTCTCCCACCCACCCCACGACATAACGAGCATCGGTTCTACCTTATTTTGAATCAGTAGTGTCCCCCATGTGCGCCTGAGGTCGTGTGGTGATAGGTACGAGTACCCAACATCTCCGGTTTTTTCATACAAACGGTCCGCTGCATCGTACACCCACTTCTGTATAGTCCGCTTTTCTCGACCGATAAGACGGTCCGAATCCTCAGTGACGACGCCGCGACCCAGCCAATACAACGACTCACTAACTGGTGTTTCACGGTACTTGTCACCTTTACCATGCTGCACACGTATGCGATACCCACCTTCAACCCGGACCAAATCTTGTCTGGTCACATCCACCGCCTCTTGCACACGAAGCCCCGACCGAACCATGAGTCCAAATGCCAAGCGCTGTTTCTCATCTTTGGCACTTGTTAGCATAGTTTCTACCTCATCTTCCGTCAGCCAAACTTTCTTTCCATCGTGGCTTTGGTGGTTAGCTAGTTGCATCAATCTAGATTACACGCACAGGGTATATAAAGGGTCCTTCGCTGAGGGTCAATATCAGACCAATCCCCGGTGAAATCTTGCGTCTAATCACACATTACACGCAACGCAGAAAACATGCGGTGCAGGCCAAGGCCAACAGACCCCGTTACAAAACCACGAGAGGCACGTGGGAAAACTCACGGGGGCAAGCCACCTGTCGCTTAGCCAGGCGCATGTTTGGGGTATGCCTCTAAGGCCGTAGACTACGGCCCAACAGATGTTGCTATCCTAGGTAATTATCTTTTGCGGTGCGTAGACCGCTGCTGGGTTAGGAAGGCAGCGGTCTGTCGCAGCCATACGAACGACTTTGGAATCTATGCAAGTCTAACCCAACAGTGGGTACACGTGGGATATACTTAACTGTTGGCATTTCTCTCCGATTCTCGTAAAACCTCAGGTTAAAGGCCAGTTGGGTTAACTAACATGTATGGTTCGATATACCAGAACATCCGACCCGCGAAATTACAACAGCATTGGGTTCGAGGCAGTTGCCAATGGCCGTGTCGAAGAAGTTTCAATGAACTTTCAGCCAGGGTCTGGCCGATATGAGGTGCGTGAGAAAGTCAATGGTGGCCGAACACGACGGACGCGCCCTCGCTCACGTAGCTCTGCTTATGATTCGTTCAATGACTACTTGGACATTCCCGCAGGCACCGCAGACAAGCGTGATTACCGCGCACGTAACTCCGACCTAGCAAAACAGGCCCCTATTGCACCTAGCTGGAAGGCCTGGCAGCGTGACAAGGGCAAGTGGGATTGGCCGGGTATCGACACTCCACGGTAAGGCAGATTCACTTTTATGAAAACAGTTTATGAGCAACAGTTAGAGACAGCTAAAGAAAAAGTAGCTAAAATCTTTCAGAGCGACAGCGTTCTTGGTGTCAAACTGAATATTGCACGCGGGCACAATGAAGTGAGGTTCGGGCCACCCAACCAGGTCGGTAGGATGGTGGGTGTGCCAGATGGTAACAGAAAATATGTTGTCGAACCTATTACCGTGGATACGGACGCTTACCTGGATTTGCAATTCGCTGCGTCAGAGGGAGATAGTTTCAGAAACTTTCTCAATGGCGCATACGAACCCACGGTGTCATTTGTTTATCAAGCGATTGTCACAGGTATGCAAAGTGAAATACCCACACCTGTTTTGGAGATAAAAGAGAGTGGGCGTGTCAGTCAAGAAGGGCGCTCCCGTACAGTTGGTACGCAAAACGCTGGATTGGCACGTATGCCCGTTTGGTTGGCTCAGCAAGTTTATCGCTGATATTCTGATAAACGCAAAAATATTTGTATTGGGGCATATAGCATAAGCCATGAACAACCCAATGGGTTACACAGGTGTCGAGTTAGAAGCGTATGAGATGGGGTATAACGAGTTTCAGGGGGACCCAGTGCCGCCAGAGATGCTAGATACGGCAGGCTACACAAGCGGTGCTAGGTATGCAAACATCATACTCCCAGAACTTCGCGCCATGGCTGGTTATTCAGATGATGGTTATGGGACATGGCAAGAGCTAACAGGCGAAGCACGGAATGAAGCGCCATATCTACTCAACGAATTAGTTGATGCATTTTTCTCAGGCATGTATCAGAAAAATCAAGACATGATTGATGCAGGCATGGAAGTAGTAGAGTGACCTAGCTACGCCAGAAGGCCCTAGCAAATATATTTTCACAGGTGAAAATCTTGTAAACACAAATATATTTGTGCGAGTCCACGAAAGATTACTTATGAACAATCCGACGGGTTACACAGGTGGTAATTTTGAAGCTTTTGAACTGGGTTACAATGAACTTGGAGGGTACCCAGTGCCGCCAGAGAGGCTGGACATCCGAGAATATAAAAGAAGTGCTAGATACAAATATGAAATTCTACCCAAACTTCGCGCCATGGCCGGAGCCACAGATGATGCTATGGGAACGTGGGGAGAACTAGCGGGGGGTGCGCCAAATCAAGCCCCATATCTTATGAAACGCTACGTAGATATATTTGTGTCAGGAATACGTCAGAAAAATCAAGACATGATTGATGAAGGCAGGGAGATAATTGATGTTCCACCTGTGTACGGATACTAGGACTAGCTAGTTTTTAAAAGGCAAACGCCTCTAAACGAATTGCACAATCATGGCAAAAATGCTCTACCCATATCGCAACCCATATGATTACGAACCAGTGTTAAGTGAAGCATTTTTGTTTGGCTATAATGAGCTTATTGACAAAATTCAGGACGATGAAACTATTGATTTTGATAAATATGTTCAATCGCAGAGGTACGAAACTCATATTTTGCCGATGCTAAGAGGTATGGCAGGATATGAGCCAAATATGATGGGCACATGGACACAATTGGGCCATGAAGTAGGTCCTGTGTATCCTCTACCGTTGAATCATGTCGAGGACGCCTACATGGATGGTGTACGACAAAGATACATAGATGATGAGTATAGGGACAAGCAGTGATTCAGCACCAGCTAAAATTAATCTAATTTGCCGAACCTTTGTAAGAACGCTAGCTATTGTGCCCTAATTCTCGTAAACGCCAATCTATAAATCAACCACAGGCAATCATAGGTTATGGACAGATACAGCGGTGTAGACGGTTCAATGTCCCTCAGTGATGTGGGCAATTATGCAGGTATGTCAGAAAGTGAACGTCAATTGCGAGAAAGCGTTGCGTATGTGGTTGAGCGCTTTTCATCATTCAGTAGCATTGACGACTTAATGCAAGAGGACCCACTAGATATTGAATACAAAGTAAGCTCTCGGGGAGATATAACAGGTGTTGAACTGGCTATCACTCTTGGTGGTCCTGGGATATATGTAGAACTCCCACGAGGTATTGTCAGAGGATATTGGGCCGGTGATGAAGTGAATCTCGATATTAGAAACCCCAGGGGAACAGACTGGATGTTTGATTTTTATGCCGAGATGGCACCGATGAACCTGTAAACTATGTCACCAGGTAGCGGCTTAAGCGGCACAGAATCACTGTATGAAACCATGCGTCGCATGGACCGGCGTACAAGTACGACACCTGATTATGAGCTTATGGATTTGCTAAAACGTATTGACGAACTACGTGAAGAACGTCTTTTTTTGGAATCAGAAATTGATAGAGTGGGGCGTAGCTACTCAGGCACACGAGATGTGGTGGTAGACGAGGTGCAGGCGCAGTATCGTATTGATATTGGTCAAATAGACAGAGAGATTGTCAATCTTATCGGCCAGGTCGAGAATATGTCAGGTATGACCATGGCGGAGTTATTCAAACCCGAATATTAGGGTTATTCTCGTAAACGGTTGAATTTATACACCTAGGGGGAATGGTATATCGTATGAGTCCAGGCAGTGGTGTTGATGGGTCGCTTTCGCTGACAGATGTTTTTCGTATGTCGGATTACACCAGTGACCCTGGTGATGCGATGTTCAAATCGAAACTGTCGGAAAGGCGGGGTTACGCTATAACGTCTATGACAATATTAGCATCACCATTTGAGAATGATGTTGGTGTAGTCTCTGTTGATGTAAATTTAGATGGTGTAGACAGGTCGTACACGATGTTGCTAGCCGAGCAAACAACGGGGCGTGTTAATTACAGGTGGTATCCATCCGACGACAGGCCCGAAAACCCACCCACTAGCTCATACAGGCAAATTGGGAACCACGCAGCAAAGTTGCTACGTCAATTTTACGGCTTAGATATGGCGATGTACCAAGAAAACATACAGCCACCAGCCTAATATATTTAATTAAGAGGTGACACAACGCTAGCGAACACCAGGTAGCCCGTCGCTACACCCACAGCCCACATAAGCGCTGTCCACATCAAGAAGTAGTCCTCGGTGATGAGATGCTTTTGTTCGCGCCAGTTTCCGATGATGGTTCGTTCGACCATACAGCACATTAATCAGCTACTGTAAAATAGGTACGGGTTACATCTAGCATACCAAAAGGATACATTTATATCTGTGGTGCATCTAGGTTACATGTGCAAGACAGCACACAGACAATGACAGAAGAAAGAGCAAACGTGAAGCTGACACGCGACGTGTTTGAGCTTCTCAACGAGCATCGGAATGAAAAGCACATGAATTGGGACGGCTACTTGGTGAATCTGTACGAGGAATACACCAATGAAAAGCAAAAAGCCTGATTCGAGAGGGGAGTCCCCGGTTCATCACGCCGGGGAGAGACGCCAATCATGCACAGGAGTAATCCTGCATGTCTAGCTCAGACCTAGAATCTAATAAAGCTACCTTAGAGCGGGTAGTTATCGTTCATACACCAAATTCCGAGAAGTATCACAAAATGAAACTTGTCGATGGTGAAGAACGGCCCATGTGCAACCAACGCTCTAATATTCATGGGGAGGACACCAAATACAGAGTCTGGGACCGAGAAAAGGCAGAGGTTTGGTACAGTCCATGCATGTACCCAGCCTGTTATGGACACCACGCCAAAGCAAGTGTATCACGAAAAGACCCAATATGAGTGGCAGATACATGCCTGATTACCACGTGGTCGTGGATGCGAGTATTATTACTGGTGTATGTGCGCTGGTATTGACTCCATCCATCTACCAAAGAGTATCAATACTGTACCTGGCAACATTGATGGTTATGTTCGTGTTGTTGAGGCTAATCATGGGTAAAGAAGGATTGTTTGTTAATGGTCACTGAAAATGATAAGAAGGAGTTGAGAGAGAGGTCGTATGAGGCCTACATGACCTCGCCATTCAAACTCAAGAAATATCCAATCGAGACGCCCCATGAAACTTGGGATGGAGATATTAAATATTGGTCACAATTAGACCCGCATATCAGAACTAGCATCTACCAATACCACGATTTGTATGAAGATGGAGAGTGGGTCGGTGGAGAGGTGGAAGGTATTTTCAAGCGCGGTGTGGAGCGATTCGCTGTACGACGAGGGCAGTGGGCACAACTAGGTTTGGTAGAAGCAGATATGCATTGGCCGCATTATGATGCAACAGAATATGAGCGATACGCATTAAAAGATAAAGATTGGGATGAAATGACCAAATCGGAAAAACAGCGTTTTATGGCATTATGATTTGAAAAATATGGTGAACGAATGATTAAGAAAAGCAGATACGCGGACATTTTCGATTGTGACCAGGGTACGCATTGGCTATCAGATATGGTCGATGGCGATTGTATAACGTGGGATGAACACCAGGATATGGTCACAGCTTACCAAGCATTGGGAACGTTCGTCGTCAAGGTTGTGGGTTCTGACACAGAGTGGGTGAAGGGAACGCGGGTGGATGTCAGACAATGACACATTTTATATGCAAAGCGTGTGGCTCAGATGCCTGGATAGGTCACAAGCGTCCGTGGAGAGAAGTGACCTATAAAGGCCAAACAAATCTACGACAATTGTGCGAAATGTGCGGTAATTACGCACTAGCATTTGCAAAAAAACATGAGTAATCAAAAAGCGGTTAGTATTACAGTTTGCCCGTTCTGTGAATGCGACCTAGATATGTCACATTCGCATGGACGAATTAACCATCTAATGGAGTGTGAAGCAATATGACACAATACGAGAATATAGAAGAAGAATTAGCACGTATCGACACCAATATCGAAGGCATTCATGGACGATTAAATAGGTATTCGGAGATGTATGTCCAAGAAGATATGATTCGGGAAGATTTAGAAACCTTATCGCAAGTATATGAGGATTTATCAGGGCAGGTCGATATTATCGTTAGTCAGTTACAGGTACTCAAAGATGAGGTCAACAATATCAAGCGGGCAAAGAAAGCTGTAAATGATGGTCAACGTGGTGATAATTATACCCAAGAATTGACCTAGATAACGTCCCACATACGTTCGCCAGGCCCCTTTTCATATACTAGCACCTGTGTATCGAGATACCTCATACACCGCTCACAAACCGCTCCGGGATAATCCCATTCGTCCAAACCGCCTATCGGTGCATCATCTGGGTCCTCTGAAGCGACATGGCATTCGTGGCAAACGACTGTGTGATAGTCCCCCGGCGGACCGACTAAAAACCCAGCATACCCACCCGGCAGATACAGCCCCCCATACATTCGTGTCGTCGGTACGAAATCTTCGTAGGGCTGACGGCCCAATGCTTCTTGGGAATACACTTCGATATTCATACAGAACACCTACCCGTCAGGCATATTAAAAATCCGCAATTCTCAGGACACATAAATTACATTGCGATGTGTATTATTTATAATAATTCAGACATAAAATCGTACCAAGCATCACCAAATCGCCAACATGTCAACACACGTGGTATTACTTATACCCATAAGTACGCACTAGTACGTATAAGTAATCACTCGCGCTAGTGACTATGTGGATTGTCTTATATATATATATATATTGTATTATTTTTAATAGTATAGATAGATAGACAGCCTAGAACGTTAGCTTCTCTAGCGTAGAAAATTATTCCTCATACTTATCATACTTATCATACTTATCATACCGATAGCTATTTGTCCCGATGGCGTGCAGGTGGGATTGGTATGGGAGAATACCAGCAAACGTCAATCAATCTGCGTCCTGACCAACTCGACTATCTGCGGAACAAGTCGATAAACAATTCCGACCTGATACGCACACTGTTAGATGGATATGTGAACGGTGGTGAAGATGGTCAGTTTGGTATAGAGTATAGACGCAAGGAGATTAAGAACGATATTGAACAACTCGAATTGAAACTGGAGCAAAGGCGCGAAGAATTGGCATCATTAGAAGCACAAGAACAGCACAAACAAGAGCTAAACGAGCGAAAAGAGGGACTACTCAGTATTTTGGAGGATGTTCACTTACACTTCGCAAAGTACCCGCCTAGCAAAATAGGTTCATCAAAACGATTTACGGATATAGCCTATGAGAATGGAATGGGCCTTCAAGAGTTAAAAGAAGAATACCTAGAGTACCGAGAAAGTATGGGTGACTGAGATGAAAAAAGAGCGTGTGACAGTTACCGTTCACCCAGAGGTCAGGGCTTATCTACAACAGAGACACATCAATGCCAGTGGCTTGGTTAACAAATTGGTCAGAATGCACATGCGCGATAAAATCAAGCTTGAGTAGGCAACATAACAACCGTCAAGCCCGTGGGATTGCCCCAAGACTCTGGTTTTATAGGTAACTTTATAACATTTTACAACTCTCTAATTGCATGGCAAAAAATCGTGCCACTGTGGGTGTGAGTGAGGGAACTAAAATCGCTTTGGAATCCGCCAAAAGGCCTGGTATCACATGGGACCTATTTTTGCGAGAACTCCTATCGTGTTATGTTGCGTATATAGAAAACACTGAAAACGATGTTTATATCACCAACAAAGGTCACGGTCTGAAAGAGATAATGGAGCCACCACAGGAGCCACTAGAATGACCGGCAATTTTGTTGGTGATGTTTACACCGAATATGATGAAGTTGAACGCAGACTCAATCCTGCTTTGACGCTCATCGACGGGGACGAAGAACTTTATCAGGCTGTTGTGGAGATTAGCATGACAGCACCAGAGTATTTTTGGGAACGTCCAGGCGCGTACAAAGGCTATCATAACGCATTCGAGCATGGTCTTTGGTTTCATACCCTCAAAGTGGCTCAGGTCGTGTATGAGCTGGGGCCAACCTATGTTGAATCAGGTGTTCTCTCGGAACATGACATATTAGAGGGCATCGCTGCTGCTATTTTGCACGACCAGAGAAAAAATGGTGCAGACCCCGATAGCGAAAGAACTTCGATTGACCATGCTCGTATCATGTCGCAGGTGATTGAGCAACATGGTGTCCTGGCAGATGATGTTGTGCGTTCAGTGCGCCAACACATGGGACCATGGGGCGACGAAAGACCAGATGCACCACTATCACAATTAGTCCATCTTGCTGATATGTTTGCTTCTAGAGACACAATGACCATTAAACTGAACCCACTGATACCCAAAGAACTGGCATCATATGCAGGTTGGGATTACAAAGACACACGACCTAGTTTTGTCAAAAACGACGAGTAAATATTGAGGTTTTTTTATAATCAGATTACAGAACCGTGAGCGAAGCTAAATCAAAACCGCAGGAGATGTGTGTAGCCTGGTGTCACACCTGTAAAAAAATCATAGGTCCTAACTCGTCAGTGACGGTAGGTGAAACACTGGCCTTGCGTCACGAGACGTGCAAATTTACCATCATCGACACCTGGCGCGAAACATAGCGGACTACCTGGGTTAAGCGGAAAATGATGATATTGGGCTGATAATGTCGTTTTAGACATAGCAAGAGTTAATACAATAGCATCCCTAATGTATGTATGGTAAGTTAACGCTTACCCGGTGCCGCACTCGGTGTGGTGTCGTTAACAAGCCTGTCAAACAACCATGACTGAATCTACAAGCCATACGATAAACTGGCACAACGATGCAGAAACGGCTAAGTATTGCATGTCACGCCACTGGGAGCCATATTACGCAGACGCGCTTCCCCGTGAAGAATCACGTGGGACCGAATGGGCTACCGAGGACTTGGACCAGATATACGAATGCCTGTGGGGTAGACAAAAGACCAATATGGTGTTGAAATCCAATGAAGAAGCCCAGAAGGTGCTGGGGTTCTTGGGTGATTTCGTCAATGGCATTAATCACCCGTTTCATGGTGCTACCTGGGCTGACAAAACGACCTATGATTTTGTCCGCACTCGCATGGATAAAATCATAGAGCTATACCCACCAGGAGGCAATTCATAAATAACTATCGGCCCGGTCGGTTAAATAAGGCACACACTTTTACATATGGCCTAGCTCAATCCGCTATGGAACCACACGGATATGACGGCACCTACACGATAGAGGACGCACAGAACATGCAGAAACCGAATGGTGGTGCCCAGGCGAACGCGACTTGTCCACCAGCGACACAGGATTTGGAGCTTAATACGCGCAACCGCAACCGGGCTATCAAGAGCGATTACATCCAGTATGGTCCCCTTAACATCGACGCACCAGGTGATTTTTGGAAGAAGATAGCCGACTTTTGGAACACCACCGTCAAAGGTGCGAAACAGTCTAAATGTGCAAACTGTGTCGCGTTCGATATTAGTCCGAGAATGGACAGGTGTATGCCCGGCCCCACGAGCGACAACCAGGGCCGCCTAGGCTATTGTCACATGCACAACTTTAAATGCCATTCTGAGAGGTCGTGCCGCACCTGGGCGAAAGGTGGGCCAATCACCGATAACCAAACATCCATGGAGTGGCAGAGCTAACGAGGTTTCCCGTAAAACGGAATAGTTTAATCAGAAGTAATTAATATCATTCCATGGACGAATTTACAGGCGTCGATGGCACCATGTCGTTAAACGATGTGCAGCGAATGCAGGGCGGTGGCCCGCCGGGACCTGGTGACGATGATTACGAATCAGTTAAGCGGGCTTTTTTAAACAACAATGAGCCTAAAGATGTCTACGTAAACTACGGTGATGCTGACCCGGAAGGTCATGGTGGCCTCTTTGTAATGGCAGAGGTGTCACGCGGCCCAGGTGGCCGGGATGTTACCTTCAATGTGTTTGAAACTTTACCAGCATACGACTATGGTGGTGAGGAAGGTGAACATTACATTTTAGCGGGTGCTTTCAAACTTGATGAGATTGTCACTGTCGATGGTCAGTGGACTAGCACCGGGAACCCTTCACAAATCTGGGGTGCGCCCTCCACACCAATGGGGGCCGCAGTCGATAACCGCATGTTGTGGGTTGTAGGTGGGGTTGCGTCCGAGTTTCTATATCCATATCCGTCTCAAAATAACCTAATGTCCGGTGATTACGACGATATACTCGATAGGCTGGGCGTGACACCACGCAAGATGTGAAAGCTAAGACCCAAAGTTAAGTACCACCATTCTTAGATACAAATATGGACAGATACACGGGTGTCGATGGGTCGATGTCGTTGAGCGACGCTCAGGACCTGGCACAATTTAACCGAGAGCAGAATATGACAGGCGGCATGGAGTACCCACCCCAAAACGCAGCCAAATCAGCGCTTGCTGAGTATGCTAGGCGGTTCAACAGGGTCGATAACAAGCAAGAACTCGATAACATTTTGGAGTATGTCAATTACGCCTTTTATGAAGGTACCGCAGATAATCCCCAAGAGATTGTCATAGGTGTTCAGCAGTTAGGCGAGGTGGCTCTTTTACTCTACCTGACCAGCGGTATTGTTAGATTCACCCCGGATTTTTACAACATACAAGATAGAGTGACGAACCAGGCAGCATTAGATTTCATGTACGCACATTTCAAGGAGAATCGCTCCAAGTACGAACGTGATTTTGGTGCGAACATAGGACGTTAGTGTCGCTCGGCGCACATATCACCAGAACTAAATACTTGTGGGATGCATTTGTATGTATGCCAGAGTCTCAAAACGCAGCATCTGATACAGGCGACTCGCCTTCATACGTCATGCCAGACGGTACAGGGCCATATACTGTCGTGGCACTCAAGCTTGTGGATGAACCTGCGGCGCGGTATGGGTATAGGGGCATAACAAGGTCTGTCGAGGTAAGAGATAATGCGTACAACCGCGTGGAATCGTACCACACCATTGAGGAAGCCGCAGAAGCGGCCAAATCGCTCAATGAGGCGTTTGAGTCGTTCAAATCTGATAGCCTGATAGATACAGACGCTCGCCAGAAACATGGCCGAGTTGAGTTTTACGACATCTCATTACACCACGACGCAAAGCCCAATCAGAAACATAATCACGAAACCGATACACTTAATACATAAGCATCCCAATAGTATCTATGGCAAAACAAAGCCATACGGACGCAGAGAACCGCTACTGCTTGCATTGTGGTGTGTGGGTCGTTCCCATTATCGACGATGGGTGGTCTGGCCCAGAGTGCCCACAATGCCACAGCATCGACATTTTGTACGAACACGAAGCTGCGTCTATGGGGTTGGACGTATGAGAGTGGACTACGAATATACGCTGACACACGAGGGTCTGAAAGTCACGCCGTCAGATGAATGGCACGAGGTAGCTGGTGGTTGGGATGTAACACACGAGTTACTACACGAGGACGAAACCCGGCTCATATACGCTGTCACGTACAATGAGTTGTGTGCATGGGCAGGTTTGATGGATATTTCCACCGAGAAGGTGCTATCTTTGATGTATGCTCGGGCATTGAGTGTCCTGGGTTACGATGTCACCATTAACACATTCACACACTCGGTGCCGATGGTTTTGGAGCAAGTCGAGTTGCCCGATGGAAAACAATAGACTTATCACATTAGGGATACAATGTTAATCATGGCACAAACAAGCCATAAAGACGGCGTAGAAACGGGTTTGCGGGGACTTGCTGGCGTGTGGACGGTCTGGAATACAACGCCAGGGCAAGCTCATACGGTGGGCCTAGCATGAACTCAGATGAGGCCCTGCGTCACATCCGGGCTGCGTGCGTAGCACGCATCGAATGGCGCGATACCGATGACGAGTACGGTAAGGGCTACGTAGACGCATACGAGGACATACTCGCACAGATAGACGACGCGCTAGAGGGGATGGGATAAGATGCCTGCTACCTACCCATGGGCGGCTGAGGGTGTCAAGTGGTACATATCACGCGGCGGACTCACTTTACAGGACAGCAAATCGTCTGAGGCGTGGATATGCGTACAGAACCCCGTGGATTTGGGTCGGATGCAGTGAGGATAGCACATCGACACATTTAATACATAAGCATCCCAATAGCATCTATGGCATCACAAAGCCATACGGACGACGTAGCATCGCTCGATAGAACCGACACAAAGGCTGTCATCAAGTCACAGCTAGTCGCAAATACCGGACGACACATCCTCGACAGTGGGAGTGCGTATGGGCGACATTGGGAAGAAAATCAGGAAAACCCACCCTGGGAGCGACCAGAGATGCGCGTAGAGGACGGGTACGTCGTCATGAACGTGTATCACTTCATGGAGCGCATGTTAGGGCGCGACGATACTGCCGTAGCGCTTGAGGACGCACTGTACGCATTTGCGGACGAACCAGCACAGAAGCGTGAGTCCTGGTTGCCAATCATGAAGCGGTTTGCTCAGGACATGAGCATGGGCACCGCGACGGTTGAGGGCCTTATGGACATGGGCCTGAGTGCCGAGGACAGCGAGGCTGTGGTATACATTCAAAGCAACATGGATGGTGAGCCATCGTCAATGAACACATACAATAATGAATGTGGTTCCCTCTCTCAGATTCTACAAATGGTGTCTCTGGGCGGTTTGTATGCAGATTACTGGAT
>Ga0209923_1000079_pt1 | contig 25525 bp, 32 predicted proteins | sample SalPon1_A_H2O_MG_FD_185696 | JGI IMG/M metagenome (GOLD analysis project Ga0209923, IMG submission 185696) | Salt pond water microbial communities from South San Francisco under conditions of wetland restoration - Salt Pond MetaG R1_A_H2O_MG... | ecosystem: Environmental > Aquatic > Non-marine... | reverse complement strand
TCCTAAGCGAAGTCAAAGGCATTATGGATCAGTACGAAGACTATCGTATTAAAATTTGGTGCTTTGACACTGAAGTTTACAATGAAGATACGTTTACAGCAGACGACGGACGCGACATGCTTGAATATGAAATCAAAGGCGGTGGCGGTACTGACTTCATAGCAAACTGGACATACATGAAGAACCAGGACTTTGTGCCTAAGAAGTTCATTATGTTTACTGACGGTATGCCGTGGGGCGACTGGGGTGATCCGGACTACTGTGATACTGTATTTGTTATACACTCAGTGTATGGACGAGCACCCGAAGCGCCGTTCGGAGTAACCACATACTATGACGACTAGGTATAAACCACGCAAAATTAATCCCTTAAACTTCTATGGTATTCGTCAATGCGAAGTGCCTGCGCCGCACTTTGAATACGTTACCATAGAAATGCGACGATACAATCTAGAACAAACGATTATAAAGTGGATTACACAGAATCTTAAAGGTAGATTCTATGTAGGCGCTATCCATGAACTGAATCAACATAATAAACCACAAAAAGTAATAAAAATCGGATTTGAAGATCCAAAAGAACTATCCATATTCACTTTGGGTTGCCCTTATCTAAAGTATTAGTAAATAAAACACGCACATTATAGGAGGAAACGATGGCGAAAGAAGAAACCAGTCAGGTTGAAGAAACTGCTGCTGCAGAAGCACCACAAGAGTCCGGCGCTGAACTAACAGTACAGGATCTTAACGCTATTAAGCAGATTATTGATGTCGCAAGTCAGAGAGGCGCATTTAAGCCTAACGAAATGATGACTGTGGGACAAACATACACAAAACTAGAAACATTCCTAGCCGCTGTATCACAGCAGCAGGAGGCACAAGGAGAATCCTAATGGCTCTTAAGCATGTAGGTAGAATCAAGAACAATCAGAGAAAGGTCGTAATTGCTTATCGCACAGTGCCAGGTGATGCTGAATCCTGCATCGTAGTTACTACAGAAAATCTAATGGCTGACGAGCACGATGCGCTAATGAAGTGTGTAGAAAGTCACACAGGACAGAATGCAACAGAATTTGCCGAGGCAATGGCTCGTACACAGTTACCAGACGGTAGAAACATGCTTGCTGGTTTTCATACTACAGGTAGGATGATGAAGGTTGCTACTAACGAAGTAGAAATGGTACCTGATCGCAACACTGCTATTCCGCTTAACGAACTCAATCAACAGATTGCAGAGCAGAAAGGCGTGTCTGTAGAGGATCTTGCTATCAGTGGTGGTGACCAGCCTGTTGACAATCAACGCGAAACTACACTAGAAACCGTGGACTATGATGCTCCTCAAGCCGAACCTGTAAGTACACAAGGTGCTTTGACAGATGAAGAAATTGCTGCCAAGTACCGCAGTGACGCAGATCGTCTTTACAAAGAAGCAAAGGCACTGAGAGAGCAGGCAGAAGAACTGTCTCCTACAAAGAAAAAGACCAAAGCAGCAAGTGGCCAGTAAAAAACTTCCGCCGGAGGTTATTGATTATTGGCCAGAGGTTTTTGAAGATGTAGAAGTCGAAGTTGTCCCAGTAGATTATCTTCATTCTGTTAGAATATCTTTTGAAGATGGCATAACCTGGGACATTGACCTTACCAAAGAAGAAGGTCTGTACGACCTAGAGGCTTCTATTGCCGACCTCTTTGAGACCTATGAAGATTCAATAGTTCATATTGACTTTCGTTTAAACACAGAAAAGGTCAAACAAGACATCTCTAAGCGTACTCATCTGTTTATGAAAAAGCGAAGATAGTATATCGACTAGATTGATAAATACTTTAGTAAGATTAATCTAGGAGTAAATTGATGGCATTTCAATTTCGTCGTGGCACTGACGCAGAAAGACAGAGCATAACCCCTAAAGCAGGTGAACCTCTTTTTGTCACCGACACCGGAAAGGTATATGTAGGAAACGGCACTACTCAAGGCGGACTGTTAGTTTCTGCTTCTTTGTCTGACGACGATTCGCCTAGTTTGGGTGGTAATCTAGACTTGAACAACAACAGTATTGTTGGCACAGGTAATATCAACATAGACGGTACAATTACCGCTACCGGAAGTATTAACCTAGGCGACGGTTCTGAAGACAACATAATTGTTGGAGGTGTAATAGGATCTAGTTTAATTCCTGATACAGATGGATTGTATGATCTAGGGTCTAGTGACTTTTATTGGCGTAAAGGATATTTTGAGGACGTAGCGGTAGATGGAGAATTAACCGCAAATAGTCTACAGATTAAGACTATCGAACTAGATGATAGCACAACAATTTTTGATGCAGATTTAAATTCTATTTTTGTAGAAAATATCGAAGGCAACCTAACTGGTTCTGTTTATTCAACAGATAGCACACTGATTATAGATAAAGACACAAGTGATGTAATTGCAAATAGTTTAACTATAACAGGTAATGAGATACTAGGTGGCGGATTTATTACTTTTAACTCTACTATAGAGGTTTATGATCCGGATTCGATAGCAATACAACAGAGAGGAGAAACATTCGGGGACGATAATACAAGATGCGGAATACAATTCGAATCATTCAAGGGAGACATAGACACGCCTGAAACTATCGAAGACAACAGTCTTTTAGTTGGTATCATCTCAAGAGGATTCCACACAGATTCTTATGTAGACGCAGGACTTATCACTATCACTGCCGACGGTACAATTCCTACATCTAAATCTGTGCCTGGAAAAATTAATTTCTTTACAAACGACGGTTCTACGGATTCTGTAAATACAGGTCGAGAAATGAGTTATAACGCTAAAGGAGTGTTCACCGCTCCTATTATAAAAGCAACATCATACGACGATACTTCTTTTCCTGATAATCCAGAATCTGGTTGGATAATATTCGACTCTACTAACAGTCAATTTGTCGGATATAACGGAACAGATTGGATACCTATTTCCTAATCTAAAAATTCAGTAATCTGTAATATTATTCTAACAGTATGACCTATATTTGCGGCGCCGTGTATTTCTGTAGAGATGTCATACTTATACAAATCTCCAATCTTATAGTGGCTTATAAAAGTGTCTTTGTATATAAAAATATGCCCAGGTTGATAATCTGTTAATGGCATCCAGTATCTATTACAATCTTTGTAATTAGTGAACGGATCTACATGCATTGGCATGTATTGTCCTGGATTCAGTTTAGTAATCCACCAAGAACAACGTTTTTCTGTCCATGAAGGTTTAATATCAAATGGCGAATTATCTTTTTCAAATACATACCACATTATATTGTTTAAATCGTATCCGGCTTTTGCAGCAGTTTTAAATTCCTCACTTTCATAATTATCAACAGCAGTTTGACCTTTTGGGAATGGTTTACCTTCATTATTTTTTACGTACTTAACCCAATTATAATCTATCCAATCTCGGTAGTTATCTAAATATTTCATTTTGGTTTCCTAATCACTTTTATATTCATTAATTTTATTCCGAAAAAATCCTGTACAGTCCTTTATTTTATAATTTTTCATAAAATTATATAATTCAGGATTAACCTGTTTAAGAACATCAATGCCCTTTGTGTTGTATGTAAAATATACAAATTCTTCAAAATAATCCTTCTGTTTAATCTCTAAAAAATTAAGAATTTTTTCTTCGGTATTACTTGATCTTTTAAGTAGGTCTTTGAATGATTCGGGAGTGTTTGCTATACATTGCCATTCCGGAAACTGAAGATTCTGAAAATTAATTTCAAATCTAGGAAAGTTCTGACTTATATATTTTTTTAAAATATAGTATCGATTGGCATTGTAAATTGATATTGTAGAAAAAACACAAATCTTAATATGCGGATGTAATAAAATAATGTCATGCCATTTATGCAAATTTTTTTCAATCTCTTCCCATTTACAACCGTCTCTTATAAAATCGTTTAAATCGCCATATGCATCAATACTTAAATTTAGATAAACAGATTTAGTATTTTTTAGGAAAATAAAGACGTCGTCGTTTGGTAGTAATGTTGCATTTGTAGATGCAGACACATGTAAATTATTTAGATCTACAAATTGTTTAATGTGCTCTATTAAATCTTTTAAAGCAGTAGAATAAAAAGGTTCTCCGCCATAAATGTGCAAATTACGAACATTACTCCAGTTAATACTTAAATAATTTCGGTTTTGAAGAAGTTTAGTAGGACTTGCCGTTGCTCCAAATATCCTTTTTTCACGTTCGAATATTTTATGGCTGGCTCTACTAAAACATGTTAAACATTTGAGATTACAAATGTTATCTAAAGCAATTTCAACATCTGTTATATTTTCATTATAAACTTTGCCATACAGTGAATTGTAATATTTTCGAAGCGACCGTTCTCCGCCTTTTTCTTGTGTGTCGCATTTATGACAACCAGGAACTTTTTCCGACTGTAGCATTAAAGATTTTACTATTTTACTGTCATAAGGCAAAGTGCGATCATACTGACAACAAGGATATTCGTCTCCCGACGCCTCAATAAATTTTCTTTTCCACGGTGCGTTGCAATACGACATTAATAATAGTCTAAGTGAGATATTCCTAGTTTTTCTCTAAAATCATTGGTGAAAACACAGTCTATCCTAATACCGTATTCCTGCTCCTTAGAACTTTCGCCGCCATGCCAATCTTGATCATTCCAGAATGCTGCATGACAGTTTAGATAATACTTGTTCTGTTCTTCGGGGTCCCAGATGTAGAAACCACGCTTTGTCCTAGGCCGTATGTGTATAAACTCGTTTTTATGATCGGTATAAAAATCATTCTCAAACACACCGTTTTTTCTATCTAGATCTCGATGTTCAAATGCCTTGCCATTATGGTCGCAATGAAATATGATCACTCGTCCGATTTGTTCTATAATATTTTCTTCAAGAAGATTATACACCCAGTTTACTAGCCCAGGAAAATATCTAGATTCGTAAGTGGGTTCTCTTTTTGCATTTCTAGCATTCCAATCACCCTCTTCCCATAAAAAGTAATAATTGTAGGGATCATTTGCTCCTAGAGTAGATTTTAAATACCTTGTAAAGATATTTCTTTGTTTATAATCACCAAAGTTATTAGGAAGTATTTCGTTTCCTGTAATTTTTATAGGGTGTTCATCGGGTAACGCTTGATATTCTTCCCAGGCTTTATAAATCGGTTTCCAATCTATTATATAACTGGCTTGATTCCAATCAAATCCCGGCGCCATCCACGTTCCTTCTTTAGCATAGTCTTTTGCTAATGCCATTCCCTTTGCAATTTGTGGATGTAATTTTGTAAATCCGTCAATATCTAAGAACTTGTCTAGATTTATATACGGACGGCCGCCGATTCCTCTCATTTCAATTTCTCCTATTATAAATTATTTAACACTTAAATACCCCCAGAGAGGTAATTCATGAATGCAATTTGAATACTACTACAATAATGTACCTAAAAAAGGGTTGTGTAGAAATAATCTAATCTATACCAGTCTAATTAGTAAAGATCGTAAAACATTTTGTCAGTGGTATTATAACGACGAAGTTTATCACCAAGGACAGAATGAAGTTGTAGATGAAGATCTAATGGTCGAAAAATGGTCAAGAGAAATTAAATTTCTTACTCAGATGTCAGAAAACTTTCCTAATCTGATTCCTAAAATTGAAGAAATAGATTATAAAGAAAGAAAAATCTTTCTACAAATAGAAGACAATGACTTCTGGGAAAAATCAAATCACAGTTTCTATAATTTTTTAAACGTATTACCAGACTGGGAAGATCAAATGTTAAAAATATTTCGAGCACACAGAGATCTTGGAATATACAAATATAGTTTGCATCCTTCTAGTTATTTTATCGTTCGGGGCGAACTCAAAAGCATAAATTATTTTTTTTGTTACGATTCGCATGAGAAAGATCTAAGACTACAAGAAGTTTTCAGTCATATTAGCAGCGACAGATTAAAAAAATTATATCCTTTAATGAAATCTCTCGATATTGATCCACAAGAATGCACTGCATTGAGCAAAATACAAGAACTAGCATTTGAAACTTTTAAATCAGACTTTCCGGTAACTACAATGGAAAAAGCAAAGAAAATTTACAATGTTTGAATTAAAAGAATGGAATGAAGAATTAGATCTAACTGATTTTTACAAAGAATCTCTAAGAAAGGGATTTGTAAATAATTCTAGTCAAAAAAGAATGATTGATTGCTTTAGAAATGAACCTATATGGAATGCTTGGATATTGTATTATAATAACAAGGCAATTGGTTCTGTAGCAGCACATTCTTTTTTTGACGTAATGGGAGAGAAATCATATAGAATATTAACTAGAACCTGTTCGTTTGCTGAATATTCACCATTAAAAGGATTAATTACGCCAAAAAAACTGGTTGCCGAGCATCAAAATTTTACTGATCAATTTTTTGTTCCAAAGTGCGTCGAATGGGTAGGGAGTAATAATAGAATGTTTGCAACTAGCAACGAAAGCACAGATGCTAGCCAAAAACTAGTCCATAAATACTACTTTCCTACGCTAGAAAAGAAAAACCTTGCAAGAAAAGTAAAACAGATATTTTATCGAGACATAAATCAGACTGTGTGGGAGATTTACCCAAAAGAATTCTTAACGGATTTAGAAAAATATCCTAAATGGAATTAATTTTTTCCATTAGATGTTCTATTTCTTGTTGGGTACCAATTTTATCTTTGACTTGAGAAACAAATAGATCAGTTATCTTAAAGTTAAACGTTATTTCTGAAAAGCATGGATTGGCTATCCAAAATTTAATTACTTCATAGATCTCATCAAATGTTATTTCATAATCACACTTAATAGCATTAGGATTGTCAAGATTTACATTGTTACCCTCTATACATGATAAGTTTAGATGTAGGATATCTGTGGTGCAATTTGTATCTAATGATTTTAAATTACAATACTTCCTTAGCATCTTTTTTTCTTTAGCATATTCTCCAGGAATTATTTTTTCAAAATAACCTGCTAGAGATCCTGATACAATAATCTTATCTACATAATTAATGCATGATTTAATTATATCAGTTTGGTACATCGGACTATATGCATTTACAAATAATATATGAGATTTTTTTGCTAAGTTAATTATTTCATCTGTATTGCGAGTGATATCGTAGCCGTTATGCCTTGACAATCCTAGTACATTATAAGATTCATTCATTTTTTCACTTACAAATTTGCCAAGACCCTTAGAATGGCCTATTATACATACATTCTTCATACTAGATAATTTTTGATATTGCTAAAAAAATTGGTGTCGATATTTTTTTCTATATATTCTCTTATAAAATCATCATTATAAAGTTTTTCAAATTTTTTATACAACAATGAATTTGTTTGTTGTAAGTTAGTTAGTTTAGTTATCAAAAAATCTTGTTTTTCTTCTTGATTTGTCATACCTAGTATCCTTTTGTTTCGCATCGAGGTAGACTGCTTAAACACATTATTGCAGTATATTTTTTGCCCTTTGTTACTTCTTTACCTTCATGAATTGTACTCCAATTAGTTTCAATGTCATAATCCTGTTGCCAGTAGGCTAACCTGCCTTGTTTAGGGTGTATTGTTACGTCTAAATGATTAAAATATGTTTCTCCTCCTTCAAAATCATCATTTAAAAAGATAAAAGCCATGCTTTGTCGTGTCCCGCCTTTCTTATAATAATTAAATTTTCTCGGATCATACAAAAAATCATGATGCGCATTTATAAAATGCCCCTGTTCATAACAAAGAAAATCAAGTGATTCGATTAAATAATAGGGTTTTCCTAAGGCTGCCATAATGTTGGTAGATAATACATTAAAATCCTTGTAATCTAAATCATGAACGGCTTTTCGATTTATATTCTTTGCATCCTGTTGCGCATTGGCTTGAATGTGACACATTTCAGAATGAGTTTCAGGATCAATCCATTCGTTATCACATTTTTTAATTAGGTAGTCACAAATTTCAGCAGAAAGAACATTGTCATAATAAGATATTCTAGGTCTATCACATAAAACATTTTCTTTTAACGGCTTCACTGTAGGAGGAGAATCAAAATACCTAGAATCTTTTAGTGTTACATTTTCCGCAACAGTGATACCATTTTTTTCAGTAAGTTGATATTCAACTTTTTGTCCGTCAAGCAAACACGCTGAATGACCAAATGTTGGAATTTCTTTATCTGTTTCAGAATCAATTATTAATGCATATTCTTTTGCATTATTATACCATTTTACTCTTCCTGTTGCCATATTCTCTACTCCTTTTTCACCAAAAATTCAATAGGTATTTAGGCTTCCATCCTACATTATTTCCAGCATGCCATAATTTTCTTGAATTCCATTTATACACATTTCCCTGATCTTGTTGCACAAAAGGAACGCCTTCTACAAAAAATACGTGTCCCCATTCTGGAGGTGAAATATGACAGTGGTACCTTTTAAAGACTTTGTTCTTAATATCATTTTCGTTATCCTGAACGTCCCAATGTAAAGGAACAATCATGCCAGGATTTAGTCTACTGATCCAGCCTCCATTATATTCAGTTAATCCAACAAAGTCTGCAAAATCATCTAGCAGTTTTTTATCAAAGTTTTGTTCAGGAATAAACATATCCCAGCCAATCTCTCCACCATTTTTTTGATAATCTATAGGAAAATTTCCCCACATATCAAGTATTTCATCTAGTCCAGGCAATTTGTCTTCTCTGCTGTGACTAGGCCCTACAAAATTTGGTGTTTGTAGTTCTAAATCCGCAATAACATTGTTCCAGTTAAATATTTTTTTAGTATTTCCTACAAATTTAATCATAATTCTCTACCTATAAAGTGAAAAAGATAGTTGCTTTTGGTACTGCAGTTTACTAATGCGTGCAGATCTTTATTATTATTCCACTTAATTGTAGTATTTTTGGGCTGATTGTACCAATATTGGTTTCCTACAATAAACAATTGATAATCAATTGGATCGGTTATAAAAACAGAAAATCTATGAATAATAAAACCTTTTTTAGACCAATCTTCATACTCATCGTGCTCGTCTGTATGAAAAGGCACGGATTTATGCGGTAAAACTTTACTTATCCAAACTTCTAATGGTTCGAGATTTACAAGATTAGCAAATTTCTCAACAGTGTCTTGATAAGAATTTTTTATTGGAAAATAATTTTCAAAGTATATATTTTCTAGATTGTATGAAGCATCTTCCCATGGCCCGCACACTGAAACAAAAGGGTCTCTAGAAACCTGTCGCATAGTTTCTAATTTTTGATAAACTTCGTCTACTGTTTTTGCATCAGTTTTATCGGGATCAATTACCTGATCTAAAGTAACAGGCGTAGATTCTTGATTTACTAAACTGCTAATTATAAGATCCCAATTAATAATGTCTTTTGTATTGTATTTTTCTTCTATCATAATTTATCTTCTTTTAAACGATACTTCAATTACATCCTCATTTTTTAACCAGAACAAAATGGTGTTAAAAATTAAATCGGTTTTTTGATATGCGTGTCCGGTCAGATTTAAGAGTAACAACTTATTAGGATCATATACTGCTCTATCAAAAAATTTTTTCTCTAATTGTTGTTTTGCACAAGAATATTCTGGGTTATCGTTATCAAAATATCTAGAAGACATACTTCCACATATCACGGCCTTTATAAAGGGACGTTTTAATAAAATTTTGAAAACGTCTAACTGTTTACCGTTTAAAAAGGAATTTAAAATAACTAAAGAATTATCTTCAATTTGATTAATAAGTTCCTGATTTTTTTCAAGGTCAAATCCCGATGTACGAGAGTATCCTATTACACGATAACCAGTATCTTGAAATTTCTGTTTCAATGCTTTTCCTAATCCTTTAGAATCACCTAAAATATAAACATTCATGAAGAGAACACCTTATTGAAAATAAATTTTAAGGATTCGTCTCCCCAATAAACATGAGTCGATAAGCCTCTCTTAAACATTATTTCAAGATTATAGCAATTATTAATTAACGGAAGAGTTTCATTAAGCCTCTGTTTAGCAGTGTCATGGATAATTGCATCCATATATTTTGATTCAATAAACGGAAAATTGGTTGGTACAACTCCATACCAATCTATTGCTCGCATGTTGTTGTTATTGTCTATGTAATGACAGTGTGGATACATTGTTAATTTATAAATGCCGCTTTTTATTTGATCAACAATTATATTTTCAATTTTTGTCAACCAATCTGTTTTTGGCCAATTAGCGTCTGAATAGACTACCTCATTACATGTGTGTCCATACCATTTTATAAAAATTCTTTTACTTTTATAATCTATATCTAGAATTTCTGGTGCATAGTCTTTATAGGAAAATTTAGTTATATAGTTCACCTCTCTTTCGAAAAACCAATCTACAATCTCTTTAGTATAAAGAGGACGGTGACCTTCAATTTTTTGATATTTGTTGTTCACATTGTAATTTTTGCAAAACACATTATTTTCTGGATTAACTAGAGGCTCGTAATTCATTTGAGAAATACCCCTTACACTAGGTGCTGAAAATTTAAAATACTGAGTCCATTTTTCGATATTAGTACTAATCATGTTTTTCATAAAAAATGTCTACAGGCATCTTTGTTAGTAATTTTTCAAATTCTGATAAACTTTTATTGGAAATTTGAAATTCAAAGCAAGAATTTTTGTATGAGCAATTAGCAATTGTTCCGTCTTTATGATTTGTGTTTAGCCACGGCGAGATGACATTATCAAAATGATACCTATCATTAGGATGTTTAAGAGATAGGCTAATATTTGTATAATCACTAAGATCATTTTTTTGTAATAACTTCCTTACAACTAATTGTACTCTTCTTTGTGATCCTATACTTATTGCAGAATGACAAATTCCTGCGTTCATTTCGTACCATATTCCGTCTTGCACACAGGGGTGAATTTTGTAATTTTCTAAATCCAAAAGATATCCATGATCTCCTGATATGTTTAGATGGAATCTATCATCTAAATCAGCATGTCTAGTATAGGCCGAAGGAGAATCTAAAACTACTATTCTTGCCTCGCCGGCTAAATGTTTAATAGGTTCTAATAATAATTCCCATACAGTATTTTTGTATTCCTGTTTCATTTCCCACTTATCATAGAAAAATTTATTAGTAGGTACATTTAATACGTGCTTTCCTATTTCAAAAAATTGACGAGAAGCCTCGGCTAATAACTCTGATTTAACTCTTTTTTGAGTATGTTTTAACATACCAATATTTATACGGCTCTGATTAACAAAAAGATTATTGTGGTACGTCCTATATCATAAATAGAATGATGGTTAAAAATCTGCTCATACACGGTGTTCGTATTCCTTACAAAAAAAATTGGAAAAAAATTGGAGTAAGTCTAAGCGGTGGTGCAGACAGTGCTCTTCTTTTATATCTTATATGCAAAAATTTTGATTACGAGGTACATGTTACTACACAGATTCGCTGCTGGAAAACGCGGCCGTGGCAGAGATATAATAGTATAGAAGTGTTTAATTGGATGCAAAAAACTTTTCAGGACACAAAATTTATCAGACACGAGGGTTTTATACCGCCTGACCTAGAATGGGCAGACAAAGGTCCAAATATTATAGATGAATACGGCAAACTAAAAAGCGGTAATCAAATAATTTTACGGTCACACAACGAATATATTTGTCATAGAGAGAATTTAGACGCTTGGTTTGCGGCTGTGAATCTTAATCCTGATATTGAAATAGACAATGCTTTACAAGACAGAAACGAAGGACACATACCTCCTGTTTTTGAACACATGAATACAGTTGTTTGTCATCCTTTTATTAAAATCAGAAAGGATTGGATAATGCAGCAATACTTTGATTACGATATCCTAGATTTGTTAGATCTAACTCGAAGTTGCGAAGGTGATAAAAACGACTATCCAGAAGTGTTCGGTGAACTAGATTATAGTACCTATATACCAGGACAAACAGTGCCAGAATGCGGTAAATGTTTTTGGTGTAAAGAAAGAGAGTGGGCGCTAAGTCGTGTCAAAGAATAATTCCTGCACATTTTGTATGCATCCGTTCACTGGTCTAGCTACTAGAGAAGATGGTGCTATAAAAATCTGCTGTAGAAGTCAGCCGGTGGGATGGATCCAAGAACAAAGCCTTGAAGAAGTCTGGAACTCCGATAAAATGAAGGAAGTTCGCAGGCAGGTTCTAAGCGGTGAGAGACCTGATGTGTGTATACCGTGTTTCGATTTAGAAGATCAAGGCGTAGAGAGCTTAAGACAGCGTCATATACGCGGAGTTATTCCAGAGGCTAGGATTAACCTTTACCCTAATGCTTTAGATAATCTAGAAGTCGATTATTCAATGCCGTTTGAATTCCCTACTATGGAGATTAAGATTAACAATCTCTGTAACTTAAAGTGCCGCATGTGTAATCCTCTTGATTCTACGTCGTGGACTGACTGGAAGGAAGTTGAACCGTTCTACGAGAAGGAAAACAACTATCTTGTCCCAACAGTTAAAAAACTTACATCACGGCCTGGACAATATATTGGACCATTTGACGATACTACTCATTGGTGGAGCGATTTTGAAAAACTGCTACCGCATTTTAGAAGAGTAGAGTTTGCAGGCGGAGAGCCTTTGATGGATCCTAACCATTACAAAATTCTAGACATGCTTAAACCCTACGCTAACAACATTGAAATCAAGTATGCCACAAACGGAACTAAACTAGGCATATCAAAAGGCAGAACTATATTTGATTACTGGCCACATTTCAAATCAGTTGCTGTAAATGTAAGCATTGATGGTATACATGATGTTTATGAATACATAAGAGGCAACGGAGAATTTGCACTTGTAGAAGAAAACATCAAGAAGATAAAAGAAATACCTACTGTTTCAAGAGTAGTCGGAGCATTTACTGTTCAGTCTAATAACATACTTCAAATAGATCAGGTTATTGAATATTTTCTAGAAGAGATGGGCATAATTTTTTACAGTCATAGAGTTAATTATCCTAGAGCACTGTCAGCACAGGTTCTTCCCAATGAATTAAAACAGAAAGTAATAGAAAAACTTGAAGCAATGAAACACACAGTAGAGGACTACGAAACGATTAAGAATAATTCTGTAATTCGTGAAGTGACTCTACAACAGATTCAAGACAACATCAACTTTCTACAAGCCGAAGACCTAAGCGAACACTGGCAAGACTGCGTAGATTTTAATCGCAAACTAGACGCTACAAGAAATCAGGGATCTTTCGAAAAAATAATACCGGAATTTTCTAAGTATGTATGAAAAATTTTTTAAGAATAAAAAAGGATATAACACCGCAAAGATAACTGTATCAGGCAAAGTAAAATCATTTGATTTATACTATCATCTCAGCGACAACCCTGTCCAACACATTTGGCAAGATATCCATATTGAAGGAAATAAAATTATAAATGGTACGACCGCAGGATTAAAATTTGACAAAGTTGTAGAAGAAATTAATTATTTGTGTAAAATTGAAAATGTAGGACAAATAAAAAATAATTTTACGCAGAGTACATTAAACAATTTACACAGAAAATACGTAAAAAGTAATCATAATTCAAACTGGTTAAGAATTAATGATTTAATACATATTTTAGAATCTAAGTTAGATAATCCTTTTAGTAAATATGATTATAGTGTAAACTTTTATTCTACAAATAAAAAACAAGTACCGATTAAGGAAGAATACAAGATGTTCCTGGCATCTGATGCCGTTTGGGGACGACTTGTACTTGGTTATGCTACTCTAGGCAAAGACTGGGTAACTATTCCTGCTAACGACGATAATATAGAACACCTTGAACTACAAAAAAACATAACTTCTGAGGCATATCTGTCTTTTAGTGTGCAGGATCCTTATCCGTGTTATAGAGAAATTAACACCTATAATTGGGCAAAAAAACAAAAATTTGATGTGCCTATAGATAATCTAAACCAATTAAATTTAGGTAGGTATTTTCTTGGTCAAATCATAATTACTGACAATTTGTTAGAAATACATGACGATTTTAGAAATTGGTATGTTCCAAACCATTCCTGTAAATTAAACTTCAATAAAGAAGTTTTGGGGTCAGAATTTAAGATCAACAAAATTGAGTTTTTTGACAGCAATATTGCATATGAACAATTTTTAAAACATAGTGACTTTCCATGCATTCAGTAACCAGTAGATGGCCGCATCAGAACTCTGTAAAAATAGAATGGAATTTAGGCAAAAGATGTAATCTTGATTGTGCCTACTGTCCTGCGGAGATACACGACAATTATTCTCCTCATACTGACATAGAAATTCTAAAATCCACAGTAGATAAACTGTCTCAGATTGACAAGCCTCTGAGAATAAGTTTTACTGGAGGAGAGCCCTGTGTTCATCCTAAAATTTCACAACTGTTTGATTACACAAGACAGCATGCTTCGTGGATAAATGTTACAACAAACGGAACACGCAAGCCAGAATGGTATGCCGAGCAGCCTCTGGATCATATTGTGTTTTCCCTACACTTCGAAACAAAGGACTGGGAACTACATTTGATAAACATCATAGAAACTTATGAATTAGTGGATATTCCGATACAAGTTAACATAATGGCACATCACGAGTATATGGCAAATGTTAAGTTTGCTGCTATGCTTCTACAAAACAAAAAGATAAAGCATGTTATACGTCGCATTCGTTGGACAGAAACACATGATTGGTTCGATGATATGCGCTACGACCAAAAGGATCTAGACTGGATATTAGAAAACGAAGCAACTGCTTTACCTAACTGCGAAGTCGATGGAGAGTACTTTATACACGCTAACGATATTATTAAAAAGCACGACAACAAGTTTAAAGGTTGGTCATGTAATATTGGTCTAGAAAGTCTTATGATTAATTGGGACGGTGAGGTTCATAGAGCAACATGTAGAGTAGGAGGCAGTTTAGGCAATATATACAAAGGCAGTTTTAATATTCCTAGTAAGCCGGTTATCTGTTCTCGCGACTGGTGCACTTGCGCGGCGGATATTCCTATAACTAAATCTTGTGTTTAGAAACGTGATGATTATGATTAATAAAACATGTGTCGGAAGGACATATAAAATTTGAAAATAATTGGCTTTGCAATTCACTTTCAAAATTTTCAGAAAATAAATTCAGATTATCAAAACCATTTCGACAATTGCCGGTAATGTTTCCGTCTGCTGTAATTTTAAGTCTTGCCTTAAGTATATTGCAGGACCAATTCTTAAAATTTGGTTTACTATAATCATCTAATTTTCTTACTACATAGGAATCTTCTCTTGTTTTAGATGATATGCTTTCATATATCTGAAGATCATTGAGTTGTTTCAGCAGCCTAACAGAATCAGGAAGGCGTTTAACCGGATTGTTAAAAAAATCTTTTTGTTCTACAGTTAACGGCTCGGGTGTATACTCTTCTGTGGCTCTAAGATTTTTTGCATGAATTGCCCAAGGATACTTACTGGTTAATAACTTTTTATAGTTTTTGAGACATGTATTCCAGTTGTGAGTATCCATCATTAGTAGACATTCGGCGTCTTTGTTGTTTTCGTACAAAAAATCTAACACCTTGATATAGTTATCAATGTGAGCAAATTCACTGTGAAAACTAAGATAAATTTTATCTAGATACTCTTTGTGCTTATTCCACCAATTAATGGTTCTAGAACCATTACTCACAACTTCTAATTTTATGTTAAAATCTTTTTTAATTTTTTCACAAAACTTATAAAAATATGGCCATAGCGTAGGTTCTCCTCCTCCGCAAAGCCTTAAGGTAAAATCTGTTTTTGTAAAAACATCTTGATAATAGGCAAATAGAGAAACAAAATTTTTATAGACAATATCAAAATTTTTCTGATATCTTACAAGATCAAAATTCCCTGCAAACGAACAGTAACTGCAGCCATAATTACAAAAATCTGTAGGATACCACTCTACATAAAGGTGTTTGCTGCTTTTCAGAGACCTTATTAAATTAAAATTTTGCATCTTTAAACTTTGTGATATGATTGTCTGGTTGGCACGCGCAAGAAGTTCTTGGGCAAGTAATAGGTTTTAAAAGTAGTTGTTCCTTTCTGAACTCACGTTCAAAATCTTCAGAAAAAATATTAATTTTTGCATTCTTAAAGATTTCTTCTTGACAACTTCCTTTTATACTTCCGTCGTGCCCTATTACCAAATTCTCTATCGGAACATGGCATTTCCACCCTCTGAAGTAATTTTCTTTGTCTACAATATATTTGTTTGCAGTCACTGGAACAGCAGTATCTTCATCGTAAATTGCAATACTTTCATGTATTCTAAAATGTTCAAGATTTTTAATTATATAATCTGAATCCGGTAGTCTCTTCAATGGTTGATGTAAAAAATCTAGTTGATCTTGCGTATAACTATCTATATCATATCCAGGTGCATCTACAATCTCTTTAGCTTGTATTACCCACGGATACTCGCTTTCATTTTTCATTTTTTCTATTGCTTCTACACATTTCTCCCATCTGGTATTATCCATTAGTACCAAAGCTGTTACATTCTTTTCTGTACTATATAGATAATCTGCTACTGAAATAAAATTTTCGAAATTACAGTCTTTTGCATGATAACTTAAAACAAATTCATCTACGTCTTTTGAATTTTCTTGAAACCATCGCACTGTTCTTGATGCATTAGTTGTGCATTGTATATACACATCATGATGTTTTTTAATTTCTTCGCAAAAAATTTTAAATTTTGGCCAAAGTGTTGGCTCACCGCCTCCTACAATGTTTAATTTGAACCTTTCTTTTCCGTTATTGTCTATGTAGGAATCAAAAAGTATTCTAAAATTTTTCACTACTGTATGTACATTTTTAGGATATCTTAGTTTGTTTAGAACGCTACCAGGAAAACAATATTCGCATGAAAAATTACAAATATCTGTTGGCCAAAATCTAATATCTAATAAATCAGGATCCTGCGTAGAGATAATACTTTGCAAACTAGTCATGAAATTATTTATTATTCCTTATATACGATAAGTATCCATATGAACAGTTACAAATTCTTTGAAAATAACACACAGGACAAACCTATCTTGACTCCTATACCTAAAAATTTGAACACGTCCTACGAAAAAGCAAATTGGATAGTAAATTATTCTGATTTCGGGTTTATAGAATTAGATCTACCAATAGAAGTAGAGAAATGGAAAAAAGAATTAGAAAAATGTTACCAATACTTTGTTCCTCATCGAAGCGACGATAGTAAAGGTTGGAGTAGTTGTTGTTTACATGGGATAGGTATAGATAAAACCGGAACCTGGTTCAATTATGGTTATAAATCTGAAGACGAGGTAGTTTATGATTGGACAGAATTAAGTAACCATACGCCTGCAATAAAGAAATTTTGTCAAAATTTTCCATATGACAAATTTAAAAGAATAAGATTTATGAAATTAGATCCTGGTGGTTATATTGAACCTCATAGCGACGCTCCGGGGAAGTTGCCCGGTGAATTAGGTATAGATGTGCTAAAAATAGGCATACCTATCAATATAGCTGTTGTACATCCAAGCGAATGCTTCTTTTCGCTAGACGGTTTTGGCACTGTGCCCTTTGATGAAGGAAAGGCGTTTTTAATCAATATTAGACATTACCATAGTGTTATTAACAATAGCAATCAACCTAGAATACATCTAATACTGCAAGGTGTTTCAACGCAAAATTTAGAACAATTTACTGACTTATTAGTTAGGAGTTACGAAAAAACATATGCAAAATATAGTTAATTTTTATCAGCAAACTAATCAAAAAAATATTGTTTTCTGCTGCGTCGACATTACAGATAACGCCTGTGACAATTGGGCAAGTGAAATTATTAAAAATCAGTCTGATTATACAATAAGCAATATCTATAATAAGGGATATAAAGTAATACAAGGAAAAAATGAGGATAAATTACTGCATGAATCTTGTAAACATTACGATTATGCCTTGGTTTTTGCAACCGGTACAGAATTTATTAACGGAGATACATGTTTTAAAGAGTTTGAAAAAGAATGTCTAGAAGATTTTTTTATAAAAGGGCATATTTTAGACAGGCAAGATGCCTACTACGAATTACATCATCAATGCTATTTAATTAATCTAAAAATTTATAAAAAATTAGGAAAACCTAAAATAGGAAAACAAATCCTAGGCTCTCGCCATACCCAAACAAATCCTTATAGATCAAATAAAAATATTCACGATGATTACACACCAATTTGGATCGAACCTGGAAGTGTGCAAAGGACTTTTCAACATAAGTGCCACGGCTGGAATATTATAAAAACCGCGCTAGATAATAATTACAGCCTTAAAGCCTTTGATAATAACATTAGACAAAATAAATTTTACTTATATCCTGAATACGAAAAAGATTTTTACAAACACTTAAATCAGGTTGCATATAAAGAATGTTATTGTGAAAATGAACATATACATACACAAAACACTGAATGGCAAAATCAAAAAATAAACGACTTAGTACAAATTGTTTCTCCGGCAAGCGGAGAATGGTATCTATCCTGCATATCTAAGTCTGACAAAGTGAAAATAATATTATACGATTATAACGAAAAAAGTTTAAAATATTGGCAAGAAAATGTTACTAAATTACCTAACGTAGACTACATTTTTTTAAAAACAAATTTGTTGCATGACTGGAACACACTGTCTTCTTATATTGACCAGAATAACCAACAAAATACACTTATTAATCTAAGCAATATATTCTGTTACGAAGGAACATGTAATTTTAACAATCTAAAATTGAGAATTTGTGCTGAAAATCAGATAATCAACAAACTTAAGAACACAGTTCCTTATTCTTGGCTGAATTTTGCATCCAGGAGTGCCGCTGGGTTTATGCCACCAACAAATTTAATAAAAAGATGTATAGACACAGATGTTATTGAAATTGAAAATCTAGTTAAACCTACTTGGCATAATAACGACTGGTTATAATAAATGTGCTAATTCAGGAAAAACTGAGGTAGCATCTAATCCCCTTATTGCATCTAGTTCTCTTATATATTCTCTAAAACCTAATAATTCATTTGATTTATCTTCTGCGTCCATATGATTCATTACAGCTTCCCAACGTCGCCAACCATATGGATTGTGTTTCCAAAAATCGTCGTCTTGTCTATAATTATTCCATAGCCAATCTTTAAATTCTAAGTATCGTTCTCGAACTTCTTGTTTATCGTCTTTAGGTAAAGCCTGTACACTTAAAAAAGTAGGAAGATATAACAAATGCATGTTTACTAAACCTGCTCCCATCTGAATTCCGCCTGGCACATTAGCAAAATTTAGTTTTTTAAATTTTGATTCTACCTTCCATTTCATAAAATCTGGTAGGTGTTTGACATTTAATATCTGTATCGCTGTCGCAAGACTGGTTGTAATATTATCGGGTGTATTATCTAACATGTGTAAATTACGTTCTACTGTTGCCCAATCTGTAGGGTATCTTATGTATTCGTCTCTTTCGTAGCAAGCATCCATTGATATAGCAAACTTTACTTTCCTAAAACGCTTCCACATTTCAATTAAATCTTCATCTACTAACAGACCATTAGAATTATATCGCAACAGGATTTTATCTTGACATCCTTGCTTTAGAATTTCTTCGATGAACTGTTTGTGTTCTTTGATCATTAGAGGTTCACCGCCGGCAAAATAAACCTGCCTTAGATTAGGAATCTGCGCATACATGTCTTCCCAGAATGTAGATTTTTCGTGCCACTTGTTATCAAATTGTTTCTTATTAAATTGCATCTGACGTGTAACATTAGGATCTTTCAGATTGTCCATTAGTTTAGAATGGTCTTGAAGCCACCTCGACGAATCATGAGGAGAACACATTACGCATTTTATATTACAGGTATGCCCAAGTCTTAAATCAAGGTATTTTAACTGTTCGGGCACAGTTCCGTCTTCTTGAGTTTGACGAATAAGTTCTGGTATGTCCACATCATCATAATGCCAAGTAAGAGTTTCCCAAATTCTTTTAGATACAACTCCTTTAGATTCTTCGTCAAAACATTTAGTGCAGGATTTAGGCACTTTGCCTGCTAGCATCGTTTTGCGCACGCTTTTCATATAGCCGTTATTCCACGCACTCATAGGCGTGTCTGTTCCGAAGTTAGCCGGCTTGCCGTTTTCATTTTTTACAAGACCAACTTCGTGATCCTCGCCTGCTCCGCTGGCGTTAGCAGAACAGCATAGCCTCATGTCTCCGTTTGGTCTAGTTGCAAAATGGATCCAAGGTAGGACACAATAGGTAGGAGAGCCTGACACAGATTCTATTTTACCTTGTAAATCAGACACTGATAAATGCTTTAATTTTTCTAAGTCTTCAGACATGTCCTATTATCATAAACCTTGTATACTTTGAAGTTGTGAGTGAGTCAAGATACGTTCTATCTAGAGAAAATTTTGCTTCTAATTGCTGCGCTGTATTTACACAATTGATATGTTCCTCAAGTTCAAAATAATCATTATTCTGTATTGTGCATAACGTTTTCGTTGGTATTTTAGAAAACCAAATTTTTAGAACATCGTCGGATACATGCTCTGCACTTGTGTTAATAACTATACTCGGTGTTTCTGTATATTCGAAATCCTTCATATCTGATGTGACTGCAGAAAATCTTCCTTCCATTTCGTATCTTTTATTAACAGTATTAGCAGTTTCTTTGCATGTAGGATCTATATCAACTGAAGTAATATGTTCGATAGGAATCTCAGAATTAAAAAGTAAAGATGCTAGAACTCCGTTCCAGCCCCCGAATATAACAACACGGTTGGGCTTATCTAGCGTATACTTTGATAAATTTTCTATCAACCATATCTTTGAACGGACTTGACCTTTCCAGAAACTTTCCAGTGTTCTATATCTATCATTTGAATTTCTTATGGCATCCATCCAAAATAGAACATCTTCTATGTTAACTTTCATTTATATCATCCATTATAGTACTATATCGCTGTGCTAAACTGTTTTTTGCTCTTTTTAAAAAATTATTCCTATTATGCTCTATTTTTTCTCTGCAAAGACCAATTTGTATTTTTTTGTTTCTAGCCGACTTAGAACAAAAATTCTCTAGTTCATCTATCACCATAAATAGTCTTTTTACAGGATCTTTTTCTTTATCGTAACTTTCGTCAAAAATTTCAGGAAAGGTCATATACCCGTCATCACGCAGTCCTTCTAAGAAACCTCTACCTGCTAATACCAAAAAAGGATGACCATTTAACAAAGGCTTATATATTTTTTCGGTGTAAAATCTAGTAGTAATAGACATTTCACTTACTAGAGAGAAAAAACTATTTCTATAATGTTGTTTACATGTTTGATTCTGATTTTTATATGTAAAGTCTAATGATTTCTTGTCTAGTATTAATGGACTCCAATCTTTCAAATACATTTCTAAATCGGAATCTAAAAGTCCTAATTTTCCTATATGATTCTTATAAAATTCTAAATTGTATTCGCTCGGAACATGCGTGTCTCCTATAAAACTTATAAAGCCAAATTTATCTAATTTTCTTTTTTTTATTTCATAATGTGCAAGTAATCGATGTGTCCTTATTTTACCATTATAAAAAAGATACTCTTTTTGTTTTTCAAAAATATCATTATTCTGCTTTTTTATATCTTCTTGTAAGTCACTAAGAGTATCTAAGTAATGAGATTCAAAAAAATTAACGTGGAAAACCTTCTTCAGAAAGTTTGGTAGATTTTTTTTCCTAATGTTTTCATGATAATTATCTTTACAGTCTCTATCACCAAAAATTAAGAATATTTCGTTGTCAAGAAGATTAGCATTCGTTAATTCTTTATAAATTATTTCGATATGATTGTCTAACTCATGGCCCTCTTTAGCATAATGTAGTATAATTTTAAGATTGTTTTTCCTTATAAAGTTAAGAGTAGAATTTGTAAATTGTTTTTGCAATGTTCCTAAAAAAACATTTAGATATTTTATTTCAATCACAAAGATATTAAGGTCGCTTGCATTAAACCTATCGTTGTCTATAATTTTTTCAGAAAAAGGTATGTTATATCTTGAAAACTTTTCTTGCATTATTTTTTGCTTGTATGTTGAACCATAATGATTATAAAAATCAACATTGTTCAAATTTTCTTTTTGGTTCCAAAATACAATATTATACATTTTTTGCCTTGGGTATTTTAGAGTCCGCTGAACTCACACAGGTCGGTGTTATACACTTTATAGGTGATTGGAATAGATCAAATCCTTCGTCAATAGAGCCGAGTGGTTGGTCGTGACAGGAATAAGAACGTTTTATTTCTCCTCCCGGCTCACGGATAATACAACTCTGATAACCAGCATTACAAAGCCAGCCTTTGAACTTGTTAAATCCGAACGCATTTAGTCGTTCTGCTTGATCTAGGTCGTACTCTGTGCCAGCGTCGTCCGTCAATCTCATCTGTGCAAGTTCTTCACCGTTAGCATGCTGAGGAAAGCCCGTTTGTAAACAGTCAACCTGTGCCTGGGTATACCCATGCACTACAAAACTTGCTGTAGGGTCGCTTTGAGGCTTTACAGTGACGTTTATGCCCCGATCTGCAAAGCGGCGACAGCGTTCCCAGTATTCGTCAAACAGTTCTGGCACCATTACTTGATTGATTGTGACAAATACACCAGCGTCTGTCAGTTGAAGACACTTGTCGCCAAACTGTTGTTCGTTGGCAAACTCTGCGTGAAAACTTGCTGTGATAGATCTCCTACTAAGATTTTCAGTAGCAGCAATCCAGCGACTCCACCATTTTGCGCCCGGTGACAGATTTGTAGTCATGTGTATGCTTTGATACTCTGGCAGGCTGTCGTCAGCATAGTGTTCTATCAGTTTAAGAAAATGTTTATATGCAGTTGGTTCGCCTCCGGAAAAACTGAAGTGGAAACTGTCGAAACCATTGAGACGACTCTGTACCTTGATGTTGTCCATTACGTTACAGTAGGTTTCTAGAGGACGGTGATCTGAGACACTAGATCTTGCGTATGGCCAGCAATAAGAGCATGAATAATTACAATATCTAGCCAGGATCCAGGAAACTGAAAAAAGACGGTGGTCTAGGAGAGTCTTTTGGCCTAGTTTGACTATTTTATCGAATGGAATAGTGTGATAATTAGACATACTTTCCTACATCATACATCATAGTAGAACACTGTCTTGCACAGGTAAGACATTTATTCTCACCTTCCCAGTAATCTGGTAACTTATTCCATAGCATAAAGTCTCTATGAAAAATTCTATCTTTGCAATTAGGCACGCCTACAACGTCTAACATCTCTTGTGAATTTTTTACTGTGATATTTCGTAGTGTATGAATTGGTAATTCTTCTTTTACAGGAGTTTCTTGATATTCTCCCCCTATCCAACAACAGGGAAACAAATTGCCATACGGATCTATATATACACTTTTTTCTTTTTTACATCTAGGCACAATAGTGCTGTTTCTAACAGCGTTATTTCGGTAATCTTGATCCAGTAACTTCGAAAGAGCATAATTAGGTGACATTTTGTATTCTTCTCTTTGAGCTGGTTTTAGATTATATTCAAAATTTCCTTGTTTATCTAAAACTTTAAACTCAGTCATTTCATAAAATCTAGTAGTGCGAACAAAGTTTACCGACTGTACACCTAGATCAAGAAGATATTTTTCTAGTTCTTCTGTTTCATGTTCATTATGCTCAAAAACAAGACTGTCTACTTTTGCTATGCCGCCAGCACGAATAAAGGCACACATGTTTTCTATAACTTTATCAAAATTTGTATTTCTTCTGTATAATTCATGCTTGCCTTTAAATCCGTCTATTGCAAAAACAACTTCAGAATTTGCCTGAGTGCCTATTATCTCTGCAAGCTTTCTCCACCAGTCTTTATTGCGCATTCCTCCATTTGTATGAAGAGAAAGACGTGTATGAGGATTTGATTTTCTTACATATTCATATATTTCTAGACAGTCTTTGGCAAATGCAGGGTCACCATAGTTTCCGCAACTATAAAAATTTTCTAACTGAGACAAAAATTCTCGAGGAAGCCATTCCTTAAAATCTTCTATAGAGATGTCGCCGCCTTTGATGAATGGACGCAATTCTCCACCATGAAAATTTCTGGCACACATAGGACATTGTGCTTGACATTTATCAGTAAGTTCAATGTGAACAGTCTTGATTTCTTTAATGTTTAACATGGAATTTTTCTAGCAACCATTCGAAATTGTTTATTTTCTGTAATTCGGTTGGATTGTCTTTGTTTTCTTCGCCGAATTTTCTGCCTTCTTTAGCACCTTTAATAGCATCTATACCAAACGGTCGATTTACGCCTTGATTACACCATATTTCTAAGCGTTCAAATGTTTCTGTATTGCGTTGTCTGTCTATTGTCTGGCTGGCAAGTTTTGCACACTCTCTAAAACCAGATCGCCAAGCCGAAAACGAATCAGTGTTAAATGCTGTTATGTTTGAAATTTCATCCATTGCTGTAAAACTGTCGGATATAGAAGTTGTCATGTCAGGCTTAGAAGTATCCATTTTTATAGTCTTAGTTCTTGGAAGTAATTTTACTCCGCCGTAACCATATATCAAATCATTTACAGGATTATGAGAACGCCATACATGAACAGTGTCTAAATTATATTCATCTACTTCGTAATCAAAAGCAAATTCGTCTAGTAATTCGGCGTCAGCATCTACTACCCAAAACATCTTTGTAAAGCATTTTTTTGCCGCTTTGATATGTGCCTGATGAATTCCTTTTACACCGTCTACTCTTTTTGCAGACGGAAAACGAGATTTTAAAAGTCCCCAGTTTTTATCTGCGTTTGATTCATTATAGGATATAAAGACGATATCATACATAGTATACTATACTACACTCGAACGTTATCTCTGTCTAGTATTTCCATAATGTATTACTCTACTTACAGAACTTGTGAATCTACGCCAGGGATCTATAACGATGCTAAATGGCGGGATAGGACAATAAATTTCATCTCTAGTTTTGGTTTCTTTGTAATCGTAGGTTACTGAGGCAGAATGTGCCATGAGAAATACACCAGGTTCTTGAGGTTGATAATCGTCGCCTGTGTAAGGGTCTATGTAGGTAGGTTTTATTCCTACCTCTTGAACGTAGTGTCCTACTAGTAGACTGTATGATCCGTCTGTATAAGGCACTTGAGGCTTATATGCTTTGCCGTGAATGTATATGGGCATGTTGTTTTCATTGGCGTGCTTTACTAGTTCGAGAGCAAGGTTTTTTGCTTGAATCTCTCTCGCACTCATAATAGCATCAAACAGATCGTAGCCTAGATCAAGTTCCTGCGCCATGTAGCGCAATGCAATATTGTCTCTTGGATGACAAGCACCGCCATCTCCCATGC
>Ga0209923_1000077_pt1 | contig 26058 bp, 32 predicted proteins | sample SalPon1_A_H2O_MG_FD_185696 | JGI IMG/M metagenome (GOLD analysis project Ga0209923, IMG submission 185696) | Salt pond water microbial communities from South San Francisco under conditions of wetland restoration - Salt Pond MetaG R1_A_H2O_MG... | ecosystem: Environmental > Aquatic > Non-marine... | reverse complement strand
ATGCGGCGATCGGCCGACGGTTCTACAGCGACAGGGATGCGTACAGCGCGGGCGAGGACGGTCCGCAGCAGGTCTCATTTTAACTCTGCTGTAGCTGCAGGTCGATCGGCACCGCACCCAGAGTGTAGCCGGCGGGGGGTTCGCCCGGTACAAAGCGGACGACCGCTGCAGGGCGGTGACCCACGGCTGGCCGCTGGTCGATGAGCGTCTTCCACTCCGCGCGACTGAAGCTTGAGCAGTCGACGATGAGCAGCACCCCACCCCCGTGCCGCGCCAGCTGTCCGTTCGATTTCACCGAGGCGGTATCCTTGATGGCGCGAACAGGCGACGTCGCCGAGCGTCGCCCAGGCGGGAGCGGGCGTGTGACTTCGACGAGGGTGCTCTGGTCACCCGCATTCACCCGGAAATCGATCGAATGACCCGTGGTGACGGGAATCTCCGGCTCGAGGGCGTACCCCGCATCCACCAGTAGCTTCGCGATGTTGAACTCACCCATCGCAGCAGTCATGCGCGTAAAGTCAACCCCCTTCGAGGTGCCCAGCTTACCCGCCATGACCTCACGGTCGTCGTCGAAGACCCCGGTGGCCAGCACGGACTCGAGATGCTCGAGGGCAGCATCTCGGGATGCGTCAGGGAACCCTGCTGCGTGATCATCGAAGAACTGACGGCTGGAGGCCCTACCATCCTTCGAGAGGAACACGGGCAGAAAGAAATGCGAGACCGCAGGGAAGCGTGCGAGCCACGGCGTCTCATCGTGCAACTGTGCGATCAGCTCTCGCGTCGCCCAGGTCTGCAGCGGATCGGGCACCGCGTCGAATCCCATCTTATCGGTCTGCCACAGTGCGCGAGGTGTCTCCGTGTTACCGAGCCAGAACGCCCGGTGTTGCCCTCGGATGAAGAAGGCGACATCACCGTTGTCCATATCGAACCGGTCGATGGAGAAGCCAGACGGGGCGGCGTACCACGGCCGACGTTGCGTGGCACCGATGTTCCCATCCAGGTCACGGAAGATCTTCTGGTGGACGCGCTGGTCGCTCCAGGCGGATGTGTCATAGCGGAAGCGTAACGGACGAGCCACAGATTACCTTCTATTCCCCCCGGCCGGATATCACCCCTTCGATGCAGCCGGCAGTGCTATATATCATCATCTTCCATGGTATGGTATACCATGTCGATGGGAGCATACGATGAGGCGGAGCACGAGCGCCGGGAGATCAAGTCGGGGACGATCGATGCGGACTTCTCCGAGGTGCGGCACGAGTTTCGGGGAACGGTGACCTTCGAGGATGGTGGGACAGCCGAGGAGTTGTTGGCTGTCTTCGAGCAGATCAAGCGGGGTTAGCCTCAGAGTCGAGGCTTTAACTCCGGGGGGCGGCTTTATGAAACATGGCAAGCGCACGCTGTGACCGGTGTAGAGCACGCGTGCGCATCGCGGGGGGAATCGCTGACTTCTGGAGCTTCGACCAGGGCACCTCCGGCGGGATGACTCTGGTGTTCGATGACCGTGAGGAGTTCCTCTGCTTCGATTGTATGGAGATGCTCGATCCCGATGAGGCGTGAGGAGACACGGTGAATCCGGCTGCGATCGACGCCGAGTTTCCGGCTGCCTCGTACCGCGGTCTCCAGGATGCGGCCATCGCTGACATTACCGCTGCATACGCCTCTGGTGCGAGGGTGGTGATTGTCCGCGCGCCCACGGGGACGGGCAAATCACTGCTGGCGCGGGCGATTGCCGGTGCTGCTGACCCCGATGGCGGGGCCTACTACACGACACCGCAGGTCTCACAGCTGGATGATGTGGGGTCGAATCCCCTGCTGGATGACATCGCGATCATCAGAGGGAAGCGGAACTATGGATGCATCCTGCCCGGTGATCGTGGCCAGCCGGTGAACCAGGCGCGCTGTGCACGCGACAGCAACTTCGACTGCCCTGAGAAGCAGCGGTGCCCGTACTTCGTGGACCGTGCCGCGGCCGCCGAGGCTCCGATCGCAGGGATGACGCTCGCATACTTCATGCAGACCGCGGGAAGCGATCTCTTCGACGCCCGGGATGTGATCGTGATCGACGAGGCGCACGGGTTGCTCGAATGGGCAGAGATGTACGCGACGATCCGGCTGGGGCCGCAGACCGTTCCGCACTGGGAGGATGTATCAGTTCCTGAGCTCGAGTCCGCCAGACCCGACAGGCCTGTCGTCGAGGCTGTCGCACGAATCAGCGCTGAGCTCGAACAGGCACTGGCGGAACTGGAGGGAGCGGTGAGCTTGAGCCCGCAGGATGTGCTCGAGCGCGACCGACTCCGGGAGCTGGTCGCCCGCGTCGGATGGTTCAACCGTGACGTCGAACAGATGCGTCACTCAGACCGCTGGGTGGTCGACCAGGCAGCTGACACGGGTGAGCTGGCGATCAAGCCACTCAATCCCGCGCCGTTCCTGCGACATACCGTCTGGGATCGCGGGGTGCGCTTCGCGTTGCTGTCTGCGACGATCCTGGATCCAGCAGCGTACTGCCGTGGTGTGGGGCTTCCGGGTGGTCGGGTCCGGACGGTGGATGTCGCGCACACATTCCCGATCGCGCATCGACCACTGTTCGATGTGATGGTTGGGGAGATGACTTACGACAAGCGCGCGGAGACCCTCCCCGTGATGGGGGAGCTGCTGGTGCGGTTGTTGGCGACCCACCCCGATTCCAAGGGGCTTGTGCACTGCCACTCGTATGCGATTCAGGCCCATCTCTTCGAGCAGCTCATCCAGGTTGGGGCGGCAGATCGGGTCGTGCGGCACAGCACAGAGGACCGAGATGATGTCCTCGACCGATGGAAGCGTGATCCGTCACCGCAGGTCCTGTTGTCGGTGAAGATGGAGGAGGCCCTCGACCTCCATGATGACCTGTGCCGATGGCAAGTGCTCTGCAAAGCGCCCTACCTGAACACGAGCGACTCACGGGTGCAGCACCGGCTCGATGCAGGGGCCTGGGACTGGTACAACAGGATGGCACTGCGCCGCATCATTCAGGCCTGCGGACGGGTCGTCCGCTCGGCGGACGATTACGGGGAGACCTATCTCGCGGACGCCTCGATCGGCGGCCTCTTCGATCGCACCCGTCCGCTCATGCCACCGTGGTTCCGTGAGCAGGTGGATGCCATGCGACAGCCGAAGCTCCCGACATATCCAGAGGCACTCGAGGCGGTCGGTGGGGCAGATCAGACCCGGCACCAACGGGTCAAGAGCGACCGCGACGGCGCTGCGTTGGATGGGGTCTGGGGCGATGAATGAGGTGTGAGCATGTATCACACCAGGTTTATATAGACTGTCATGAATGTTCATGATAGACCATGTACACCCATGGGCTGACCACCGCACTCACGCTGTATCGGCAGGGGACAATCGACCTGGAGACAGCGGCGGTAATGGCAGGACGCTCACAGCAAGCACTGTTGCTGGCCCACCGTCGGCAAGGTGGTCACACCCAGGTGTCCAGCGGTGCGGCCCCGCCAGGATCGGAGACCGCCGCAGACTAGGTCCTCATGCATCCTGCCGCAGTCGCCTGACGCTCGCAGCCGGGTCGGCGGGCACCGGCCACACCCGGTCGCCATCCACGAAGACCCCCACGGACCCGTCGTCTGGCTCGCTGTGAGGGATTCGACGGACGGTGACGGTCGCGAGTGTCTCCGGGTGCAGCACCTGCACCTCGTGATCACCTGCGGGGGCCACGATGGTGGTCTCGACGACATCATCGAGGTCTCCGAGCCGACGCAGTCCGTCCGTCTCGTCGGTCCCCAGGTACACCGGCGTGTACGGACCAAGCTGGAGCCCTGTGATGTGCTCACCGAGATTGGTGATCACGACCGGTGCGGTGGTCCCCTCCGGCTCGATGATGTCGCCGGCGGTGAACTGAGGCAGCCGTACCGTGTACGTCACCCGGTAGACCGCGTTGCCATCCCCGTCTTCGGTCACCAAGGTCGGGTGACTCCGGACCTTCCCACCGAGATGGTCGGTGATCTGTTTCGCGATCGCCCCGCCGATCTGGTTCGTTGAGAGCTTGATGTCGAGGCCATCTTTGGTCCGCCGGACATCAGAGATGAACGCGTTCCGGTCACCGACATCGATCCGCGAACGGATGTACGCGCTCGCGGTCTCCTCGGCTGTCTTGAGCTCACCCTCCGTCGGCACCCGGTCGGTCGCGCGCACCTGGAGCAGGCTCGCGAAGTAGCCGCCGGCGATGCGACCACACCGATCGCACTGTCCAGTCGCGATCGTGACCGTCGCGTTCGCTGTTGCCGTCAGGCGCTCGCTGCGAGTGGTCCCAGACAGCCGCACTTCGGTTCGGATCTGATCTGACGACGGGTCCTGCGCCACGATCCCCCAGTCATCCACGTCGATCGACCGGTGGACCGCTACGGCGTCCGCAACCGCTGCGGTGGCGAGATCGACCAGATCCGCATCCGCATCCGCATCGACCCAGCGCTCGCCCTCCTTGATCGCCCCGCAGGTCCCACATCGGGTGAGTGCAAGCTGCGTGGGGACCTCCAGTGGGTCGATCACCGACAGGTGGCACCGGGGACAGAGCCCATCAACACCCGAGCTGGCAGCGGTGGACCGCCGCCGACCGCACCGTGGACAAAATCCCTCTGAGGGCATCAGGAAAGCTACAGGATGACCGCGTTTAATCCGTGCGGGTGTGGCGGCGGAATCCTTTTGCACCGTAATCGACCTATCTCCAGTGATGGGACTTGGTGCGGACATGTACCGACAGCAGATCTTAGAGCACTACAAGCGACCGCATCATTACGGCTCACTCGATGCGCCCGATGTGGTCCACACCGGCCACAACCCCTCCTGTGGGGATGAGATCACCATGGAGCTGGAGTTCGACGCAGCCGGTGCGGTCGAGGCCGTGGCGTTCTCCGGCGATGGGTGTGCGATCAGTCAGGCTGCGGCAAGCATGCTCACCGACCGACTCATCGGCATGAGCCGAGAGGAGCTCGCGGAGTTGGACACCGAGTATGTGACCGACATGCTGGGGGTAGAGATCTCACCGATGCGGATCAAATGTGCAGTGCTGTCACGACAGGTGGCACAGGACGCAGCCGCACTGGAAGCTGGGACCGTCGAGGCCGCTGAGACCACCACCGAAGACTGAGCCGACGACCGGCAGCTCACTCTGGTTTGAGCCCTGCGCCCTTCACACGCATGATCGCCTCGCCGTCGGGGAGGTTGGGGGCGTCGACCAACCGGACGATCCGCTTGTCGCCCTTCGACTTGCGGAGGTAGATCCGGAAGGTGGACGTGTGGCCGAGGATGTTGCCTCCGATGGGTTTTGTGGGGTCGCCGAAGTACGAATCGGGGTTCGATGAGACCTGATTGGTCACGAGGACAGCGGTGTTGTACAGGTCGCCGATGCGCATCAGATCATGCAGGTGCTTGTTGAGTTTCTGTTGACGGGGTGCGAGTTCGCCACGGCCGACATACTCTGCACGGAAGTGGGCGGTCAGCGAGTCGACACAGAGCAGTCGGAGCGGAGCATCAGTATCTTCCAGGTCGGATGCCAGCTCCTTCGCCTTCTCCGCCAGCAGGATCTGATGGTTCGAGTTGAACGCCTTCGCGACGTGGATCCCATCCAGGAATACCCCGAGAAGCGCCTCCATCGCGTCGTCCTCGCCGGGGGCGCCGTCGATCTCATGTTCCTGGAGGAGCGCATCGATGATACCATCATCGAGGCCCCGGACCATATCGTCGATCCGCTCGGGGCGGAAGGTGTCCTCGGAGTCGATGAAGATGCAGGAGCCCCCGAGGCCGCCGTGTTCGGGTGGGAGCTGGACGTTCACGGCCATCTGATGGGTCGCCTGGGACTTCCCCGACCCGAACTCGCCGTACACCTCGGTGATCGACTGCGTCTCGAGACCGCCACCGAGGAGGTCATCCACATCCGAGACCAGCCACGAGAGCTTCCCGATCTGCTCACGTCGCTCGAGGACCATCGCACCCGTCTCAAAGCCCCCGATGTCGGCCGCATCCCGGGCCGCAATGATGATATCTGCAGCGGTGGACTCGCCCACGTCTGCGGTGTTGGACATCTCCCCCGGGCTCGCCACCGCGATCGCCTGGTAGCTGTCGAACCCGGCTTCCACGAGCTTGTCTGCGGTCGCTGGGCCAACACCGGGGAGGCTCTCAAGATCGTCTCTGACCATACCGGTGGGTGAGTCGATGGGGGCTTAAAGTGTCGTTTACACCTAACTGAAAGTGAACAGCTCACCCACGCTCCCATGGATGGGACCCAGGGCGGTCCGGCCACAGGGGGTACCAGTACTCGCGGTCGGGTTCGACGTCCAGTTCGCCATCCAGCACCGCGGCAAGCTTCTGCTCACCGCGGACATCCCGTGAGTCCGTACCTGTGGGAATGAACGGATAGTAGCCACCACGGCGGAAACTGTAGACCCAGTATGCACGTCGCCCACTGGAGGCGAATCCGAAGACCGCAACGAGCAGACGCGACCCATAGCCGTTCGCGATGAACTCGTCGGCTGCGAAGTGAATCGATGTGAGCAGGTCCTCAGGGTCCTCATCACGGACGATGACCCATCGCCACCCGTGGGCGTCTGTCTCGACACTGAACTCGGTCCCTGTGGTCCGCGCACCCGCATCCAAGATCGCCCGGACATCATCGAGCACCGCAGAGAAGTCAGTGCTGTCGACCCCCGAGAAACAGAGTGCCGCAGAGTCGGCAGGGGAGTACCCCAGGTCCGCATCCATCGTGAGGTATGCGGTCCCCATCCCGAAGAGCGCATCCGCATCTGCCGCGCGCAGCGCATCGGCCTCCGCTCCGAGTCCGAGGGCTGCCCGCAGGCCATCGAGGATGCCCATCACCCACTCACGCGCGCTCGAGCTCGACCGCCAGGTCGTTCAATCGGCTGATGCGGCGGTCAGTCGGGGGGTGTGTCCGGAAGAGCCGGCCTAAGAACCCCGAGGTGATCGGGATGATGAAGAAGGCATTCATCTCTGCCTGCTCACGGAGGTCCCGCTGTGGGACTTTGTCGATCCGGCCATCGATACTGCGCAATGCGGACGCCAGCGCCCCGGGATCGCCCGTGATGAGCGCAGCGCCGCGGTCCGCCGCGAACTCACGATAGCGCGAAAGCGCCCTGATCAGTAGGAAGGAGATGATCCACACCGCCAGGGATGCCAGCAGTGCCACGATGAAGCTTCCCCCCTGACGGCTTCGACCACCGCCGAACCAGAAGCCCATCCTGACGATCATGAACGCCACCGTCGAGAGGAACGAGGCGATGGTCATGACCATGACATCACGGTTCTTGACATGTGCCAGCTCGTGTGCGATGACCCCCTCAAGTTCATCTGCGTCGAGGGTCCGCAGCAACCCGGTGGTGACGGCCACGGTGGAGTTCTTCTGTGACCGGCCGGTGGCGAAGGCGTTCGGGACGTCCGAGTCTGCGACCGCGACGGCGGGCTTCGGTAGATCCGCCTGCTGGCTCAGCCGCTCGATCATCCGGTGGAGCTGTGGATACTCCTGTGGCTCCACGGTGGAGGCGCCCATCGAATACAGCGCGAGTCTATCACTGAAGAAGAACTGCACGAAGACGAACACCCCCATCAGGGGGAGGAACGTCGCATAGTTCGCCGACCAGAGGGCACCGATGAACGCGAGATACACCGCGAACAGCAGGAACATCGTGAGGATCATGCGGCCACGGAGTCCCCAGTCCGGTTTCCATTGCATACACGGAGTACGCCTCGCGCGCGCTAAACTGTGTTGGAGCCTTCAGGCGAAGAGGTCCCGTGCGACCCCGATCGCCTCGAGAAGGGCATCCACCTCATCGGTGGTGTTGTAGATGTAGAAGGACGCACGCGCCGAGGCGGGGATCTCCATGGCATCGTGGAGCGGCTGGGTGCAGTGGTCCCCCGCACGAACGGCGACGCCGGCATCATCCAGGATGCTCGAGAGGTCGTGCGCATGGACCCCTGCGAGATTGAACGCCACCAACCCGCCACGGTCCCGCCCGGATGGGCCATAGATGTCGACGTCCCCGCTCGCCGCGAGCCGATCGTATGCGTACGCGGTGAGCGCGTCCTCATGTGCCCGCACGCGCTCCATGCCGATGGCCTCCAGATACTCGACCGCCGCATGCAGGCCGATGGCCTCCGCGATCGGGGGTGTGCCGGCTTCGAACTTCCAGGGAAGGTCCTCCCAGGTGCTGTCCTCGTAGGTGACACGGCGAATCATCTCGCCACCGTAGAGGTACGGCTCCATCTCCTCGAGGGCCGCCTCCCGGCCCCACAGCACGCCGATCCCGGTCGGCCCGAGCATCTTGTGGCCCGAGAACGCGAGGAAGTCTGCACCGAGGCGGCTGACATCGACCGGGCGGGTCGGGACCGACTGGGCCCCATCGACGAAGCAGAACGCGTCGTGCGCGTGCGCCAACTCCGCCAACTCGGCGACCGGTGCGATCGTCCCCAACGTGTTCGAGATGTGCACGACCGACACCATCGCCGTCGAGGCATCGATCAGCGTCGATGCCGCCTCCATATCCACCCGCCCGTCGTCCGTGACGGGGATGTACCGGAGCTCAGCACCCGTGCGCTTGCACACCTGCTGCCAGGGCACCAACGAGGCGTGGTGCTCCATCGCCGTCACGACGACCGAGTCCTCCGGGCCCAGCGCGCGAAGACCCCAACCCTGTGCGATCAGGTTCATCGACTCTGTCGTGTTCTTGGTGAAGACGACCTCTTCCCGGCCCGCAGCACCGATGAACGACGCCACCGCATCGTGGGCGGCCTCGTATGCCAAAGATGCCTCCATCGAGAGCTGGTGGATCCCCCGGTGAACGTTGGCGTTGTACGTCTCGTAGTACCGCGACATCGCATCGATCACCGCCTGCGGGGTCTGACTCGTCGCCGCGTTGTCCAGATACACAAGTGGTGTCTCAGACCCGGGCGAGGGGCCCCCTTCGTCGACCGTCCCCCCGACCGGCCGTGTGAGGATGGGGAAGTCGGCCCTGATGGACGCAACGTCCAGCGGTGTCACCGTTTGGATTCCCATTGACACCTCTCAGGCGCGGAGGGGTAACATGCCTTCGGTCACCTCAGAGCCACAGCACCTGCGCATGGGGCTGACCCGCCACCCGCAGCACACGTGCCTCATCGACCAGGCCGGCCGTTATGGCCGCGCTGACGGACTCCTCTCCGACGATATTCACCACATCCGCTGCCTCGATCACGCTGACCGCTGCTGCAGCGGTCATCTCCGTCGCATCGGGCCCACCGTAGAACTCCTCGGTCACGTCCAACTGCAGGTCCCCCTCGGTGTAGCACTCGCCGATACAGTCGTGATCGCACAGGCTGACCAAGCGGCCTTTGGGTGTCTCCCGCTCCCGGACAACGATCATGCCTCATCCAGCAGCGCCGACTCCTGCTCGCTGCGGAGCGAGTCTGCCCGCTGTTGCGCTTCCTCGGCCGCCGTATCGCGTCCGAGCGCCTCAAGCGCCAGAGCGCGCTCTTCGAACAGTTCTGGGGTGCGCTCGCCCAACCGTTCGGCATTCTCGAGCGCCCGCAGGGCCTCCTCGTGCAATCCGCGGGCGTTCGCGAGGAAGCCGCGGTTGTACCATGCTTGTGGGAGACGCGGATCCAGTTCGACCGCACGTTCTGCGTGGTCTAACGCGTCGGCCTGATGGCCTCCCTCCCACAGGGCATACGCGAGATTGGTCTCTGCGGCGGCTGCAAGGTCGGACCGATCATCCAGACGCAGCGCCTCCTGGTACGCGCCGATTGCCGCATCCCACTCTTCGAGCTCCGCGTGGGCGACCCCCTTGTTGACCCACGCCTCCTGCTGGGCCCGGGTCCCATCCCCCGCGAAGCGTGCGGCTCGCTCGAACGTCTCACCCGCCTCCTCGAACCGCTGTATCTGCATGTACGAAACCCCCACATCCAGCAGGGTTTCCACATCGACCTGGTCCGAATTGATGTTCCTCTCATCGAGGATGTCGGTGAGCACGCGTGCGTCGACTGGGTCGACCTTGGTGGGGTCCACACGGAGCTCCGGTGGATCGAGCGTGAACTCCTCATAGCTGGGGTCCAGCCCCTGGCCCGCTGAGTACTCATGATCCTCATCCTCGGGCGCTGTCATTGCATATCAGAGGGACCTGTGCTACATCATTCCGTCGGTGCGGGGCCACCGAAACAAGAATACTTTAACCACGGGCGGACCGGAGTCGGTGGTATGAGCAAGAAATCGAAGGCGAAAAAGAAGCGGCTGGCGAAGCTCACCCGCCAGAACACGCGTGTGCCGACGTGGGTCATGCTGAAGACCGACCTCAAGGTCTCGCAGAACCCCAAACGACGCAGCTGGCGCATGAGCGACACGGACGAGTGAGATGAGCGCAGGCGAAGTCGACGAGCGGGTCATCACTGTGCCCCTCAGAGATGTCTCACGGGTCCCAGTGCACGACCGTGCCAAGCGCGCGATGAAGATCATCCGGGAGCACCTCGCGATGCAGTTCGGGGTGGATGTAGAGGCGATCCGGCTCGACCCCTCGGTCAATGAGGTGGTCTGGGCGCGTGGTGGGCAGAAACCACCGCGGCGGATTCGCCTCCGGGCCGGGCAGTTCATCGACGAGGGCATCGTCGAGGTCGAACCAGCGGAGTAGCGTGCTCAGGACCGCGTTCGCCGGATCCCCGTATGTAGGGGTGTTTGCGGCGTCCACTCCCATGGGGGTGCTCGTCCGGCCGGACATCGCGGATGCTGAAGCCGAGGCGATCGCCGCAGAGCTCGGTGTCGGGACCGTCGAGACGACGATCGGGGGGACGGCGACCGTCGGTGCGGTGTGTGTGGGAACCCGGGCGGGCGTTGTGGTGACAGATCAGATCACCCGGACCGAACGCGAACGGATCGGACGTGCACTCGATGTCCCGGTGGCGACGGTGCCGGGACCGATCAACGCTGTCGGCAACGTAGTCGTCGCGAACAGTAGGGGTGCGTTGGTGCACCCGGATTTCGATGATGCCGCGGTCGCGACTATCGCATCCACACTGGATGTCACGGTGCACCGAGGGACGCTGGCGGGCGTGGGGACCGTCGGGATGGCTGCGGTGGCGACAGATGCCGGTGTGTTGAGCCATCCGAAGGCTTCAGAGCAGGAGCTTCTGCAGCTTGAGAAGGCGCTGGATGTTCCCGCCGACATCGGGACGGTGAACTACGGTGGGCCACTGGTGGGGTCGGGGCTGGTCGTGGCAGAGGGGGGCTACATCGCGGGGAGCGAGACCACCGGACCCGAGCTGACGCGAATCGAGGAGACATTGGGGTTCCTGGATGGGTAGCAAGATTCTTTCCGCCAGCGATATGTCACCGGATATGACCGGACATTCTGCGGGTGTGAACGGCTGCCATCTGGAGCGCGAACGATGAGTGCGTCTGACCTCCAGGGGGCGATGACCCAGCTATCACAGGAGTTGCAGGTGGTCGAAAGCCAGATCGAACAGCTCGAGGCGGAGGTCACCCAGATCCGGACCCAGCAGAGCTCGATGCGCGAGGCCGTGCGCGCGATCGGGGAACTGGACACCGGGGCGACGGTGCAGGTGCCACTGGGCGGTGGTGCCTTCGTGCGGGCGTCGATCGAGGACATCGATGAGGTGATTGTGGAGCTCGGAGGGGATTACGCGGCCGAGCAGGATGCGACAACCGCATCGGAGACACTCCAGCGCAAGCGTGCGGCGCTTGATGAGCGTGCTGAGGAGCTATTGGAGGAGCTGGAGACGGTCGTGGCCCGCCGCAGCGAGCTGGAGCAACAGGTCCAGGCGATCCAGCAACAGGCACAGAGGCCCCAGCAGGGCGAGTGAGCCATCGCGATGTTCGATGGCCTCCGTGACCGGTTCACCAAGTTCCAAGGAGAGCTCACCGGAGAGGATGATGATGGACCGGGTGCACTTGAGCGGGCGGGAGCACTTGCTCGGGGGCAGGTCATCATCGAGGCGGCGGACCTCGAGGAGCCGCTGTGGGACCTCCAGATGGCACTCGTGCAGTCAGATGTGGAGATGCGCGTGGCGGAGGCGCTGACAGCGGCAATCGAGGACCGACTGGTCGGCGAGCGCCGTGCGCAGGTGTCGACGACGACAGGGCTGGTCGAGGAGGCGCTGGGGGAGGCGCTGTTGGAGGTCATCAGCGTGGGGCAGTTCGCCTTCTTTGATGCGGTCGAGGCCGCCGATGGGCCGGTGACGATCCTTGTGACAGGGGTCAATGGGGTCGGCAAGACGACCACCCTGGCGAAGCTGGCGTACACACTCGAGCAACGTGGGTTGTCCGTGGTTCTCGCGAACGGTGACACCTACCGAGCAGGGGCGAACGAGCAGCTTCAGGGGCATGCCGATGCGCTAGATGTGCGACTGATCAGCCATGACGAAGGCGGCGATCCGACAGCTGTGCTGTACGATGCACGCGAGTTCGCACGGGCGAACGGTGTCGATGTGATCTTGGCCGACACCGCAGGCAGGCTGCACACCTCGACCGACCTGATGGCACAGTTGGAGAAGATCGACCGTGTGATCGACCCCGAGTTCACCCTGTTCGTCGATGAGGCGATCGCCGGGCAGGACGCGGTCCGACGGGCCGAGGAGTTCGATGCGGCGGCTCCGTTCGATGGTGTGATCCTGACGAAGGCGGATGCGGATCCTGATGGTGGGGCGGCGATCTCCATCGCGTATGTCACCGGTGCACCGGTGCTGTTCCTGGGTGTCGGGCAGGGGTATGAGGACCTCGACCGATTCGCACCGGAGCAGGTCGTCGAGCAGATTCTCACGGCCTGACGACAACCCCTTTAGCACCGCAGGTCTCACATTATTCATGGTTCTGGACAGTCTCGGGGGCTCGCTCCGCGATACCGTGGATGCGCTCCGCGGGAAGGCACGCCTTGACGCGGATGATGTGGACGAGGTGGTCCGGGAGATCCAGCGCTCGCTGCTTGCGGCAGATGTGGAGGTCGGACTCGTGATGGAGCTGTCCGAGCAGATCAGGGAGCGCGCACTCGCGGATGATCCACCGGCGGGGACATCCGCTCGCGACCACGTCCTCAAGATCGTGTACGAGGCGCTCGTCGAGCTGGTCGGGGAGTCGACCACCCTCCCACTGGAGCCTCAGACGATCCTGCTCGCAGGTCTGCAGGGGGCGGGCAAGTCCACGAGTGCAGCGAAGATCGCGTGGTGGTTCTCGACGAAGGGGCTGCGAAGTGCGGTGGTCCAGACCGATACCCACCGGCCGGGAGCGTACGAACAGAGCCGTGAGATGGCCGCGCGGGCGGAGGTCGCATTCCATGGTGACCCCGAGGCGGATGACGCAGCTGCACTGGCGCGTGAGGGGATGGCTGCGGTGGAGGATGCGGACGTCACCATCGTGGACACCGCCGGACGTCATGCCCTCGAGACGGAGTTGATCGAGGAGATCGAGGCCATCGAGACCATCGTCGATCCCGACGCCTCGCTGCTCGTGATCGATGCGGCAATCGGGCAGGAGGCGGCCGAGCAGGCGGAACGGTTCGACCAGGCGATCGGCATCGATGGGGTGGTGGTGACGAAGCTGGATGGGACAGCGAAGGGTGGTGGGGCGCTGACGGCGGTCAACACGAGCGACGCATCGATCGCGTTTCTGGGAACCGGTGAGACGGTCAAGGATATCGAGCGCTTCGAACCGAACGGCTTCATCTCCCGGCTGCTGGGGATGGGCGACCTGCAGCAGCTCGCCGAACGGGTCGAACGGGCGATGGCGACGACCGAGGCAGCCGATGATGAGTGGTCACCGGAAGATCTGCTGGAGGGGCCGTTCACGTTGAACGACATGCGCCAGCAGATGCAGACGATGCAGCGGATGGGGCCGCTCGACCAGGTCCTCGACATGATCCCGGGGATGGGCGGCGGGCTCATGGACCAGTTGCCGGATGATGCGATGGATGTCACGCAGGACCGGCTGGTGACGTATGACGTGATCATGGATTCGATGACCCCAGCCGAGCTGGAGGACCCCTCGATTATCGACCGGTCACGGATCGACCGGATTGCCCGGGGGGCGGGGACCGAGACGGCTGCGGTGCGAGAGCTCATCGACCAGCATCGCATGATGGAGCGGGCGATCGGGCAGTTCCAGGGGATGGGAGAGGGCGACTTGCAGCGGATGATGAAGCGGCTGCAGGGTCAGGGTGGGTTCGACCCCTTCGGCGACTGACCGGTCACCGATGTGCCGGGGGCGCTGGTCCGCGGGGGAGGGCACCGCGTGAGCCTGAGTGCCGTCATCGGCGACATCTTCCTCCGGCTGGTGCGGATCTCCGTGCTGATCATCATCGGTGTCTACCTCGCGAACGTCGCCATCGACCGTGGGATCATCGATGCCATCGCCCGGGGCTCGCGGTGGTTGACGCGGCCTGCGCACCTTCCTGATGAGGTCGGGACGGCGATCGTCACGACCGCTGCATCGACGACTGCGGGGTATGGGATGCTCGCAGAGTTCCGCTCCCAGGGGCGACTCTCGGACACCGAGACGGTCGTCGCCGTGATCATGAACACCTTCTTCGGCTTCATCCAGCACATCTTCACGTTCTACGCACCGGTGCTGATCCCGATCCTCGGGCTGCAGGTGGGACTGTTGTACGTCTCGTTCCGGGCGGCGATCGCGCTGGCAATCACGGTCTGTGGGGTGGCGTTGGGCGCGATCCTGTTGCAGGCGCGAGACGAGAGGGGGGAGAAGACGACACAAGCTGCGGCCCCTGGTCCGCGGGGCACGGCTCTGCAGCGGACCCGACGGACGGTCAGACGCATCATCCCTCGGCTGGCGATCGTCTATGGGGTCGTAACGTACCTCGTTGAGGTCTACGATCTCACGGGTGTCGGGGCGGTCGGGGCACCGCTTGTCGCCTCGGTGGAGTTGCCCACGGCCGCGGTGGGGGTGATCGCGATCTTCACGCTGGATACGACCGCGGGTGCGGCCACACTCGCCCCGCTCATCGGCACTGTGTTCACCCCGCGGACCGCGGTGGCCACCCTGCTGATCGGGGGGATCGTCTCCTTCACCGTCTCGACGTTCAAGCGGTCGATCCCGTTCCAAGTCGGTGTCTGGGGACCTGAGTTCGGTATGAAGATCGTGGCGGTGAACACCGTGTTCAAGCTCATCTTCATCAGCATCGCGGTCGCAGCCCTACTCAGCGTCTGAGGTGTCGGTGAGAGGGACACCATCGGCCGTTGGGGGTGCGAGACTGTCGAGCAGGGCGGCCGCGCCACCACGGGGCAGATGCACGGTCACCTCCAGTACGCCCAGCTCAGGGGGGGTGCCGACCGCGAAATTGAGCAGGTCGACGGTGGCAGCCTGCTTGTTCAGCCGGAACCGCAGGCGCTGATCGGAGTCGCTCACTGCGATCGCCATCCGAGCGGTGTCGAGAATCCGCTGGCGGTGCAGGTGCACACTCAGATGTTCTAGGGAGCGCGATCGTGCGAGCAACGCGCCGTCGATGACCTCGCAGTCGGCGGTGGGGAACAGTTCCCGGACCGCCGCCGCCACCCGATCGGCAGACTCGGTGGGCTGCACCGGCGTCCAGACGACGATGTGTGGAGCAGTCATCCGCCCGCATGCGACGCGAGCGCGGTCTCGATGTCTGCCTCGAACGCGCTGAGGGTCCCGGAGTTTGAGATGGTGATATCGGCCGCGTCGATCAGCTCTGTCATCCCGAACCCTGCCTCACGTTCCTCTCGGTTGCGGAGGGCCTCGATGTCGATGTCCGTGTGATCTCGCGAGCGCTCCAGCAACCGCTCTGCCCGCAGTTCGAACGGGGCGGAGATGGCCACCACCAGGATCTCCGTGTCCGGAAAGGCCTCCTCGAATGTGGACAGCTCCGCTGGTGCACGGAGTCCGTCGATCACGACCACATCCTCATTGGCCAACGCCTCCGCGACGAACGGGACGGTCCGATCGGCCACAGCCGTCGGTCCCTCCTCATCGCGAAGTGCCCGTGCGATCGCCCCATGGTCGGTGGCCGGATCGACCCCACGGTCAGCACACACCGCCCGAATCACATCACCCATCGAGACGACCGGGATGTCGTGGTCTGCTGCCACACGTGCAAATTCGCCCTTCCCACTGCCGGGGAGGCCGACCGTGGCGAGGATAACCATACTCCCCGTCACAGCGGGGGTGGATTAGCGATTCCGCCTTTCAGATACATGCGCATCATTGAAACCGAGAGATGCGGTAGATGGAGCAGGGCGCGTAGCTCAGTCGGACAGAGCGTCGGACTTCTAATCCGACGGTCGCGGGTTCGAATCCCGTCGCGCCCGGTCAGTCAGGGGTGGTCACATCATGCCGCCCATGCCACCCATACCGCCCATGCCGCCCATACCGCCCATGCCACCCATACCGCCCATGCCGCCCATGCCGCCCGCTCCGCCCATCTCGTCACCCTCGTCGTCATCATCCGCAGCACGGAGCTCCCCGGCGGCGATCACGTCGTCGATCCGGAGAATCATCACAGCGGCCTCGGTCGCAGATTCGATCGCCTGCGTCTTCACTCGCAGCGGCTCAACGATACCGTCGGTCGACATATCGATGATCTCGCCCGTGTACGCATCCAGACCCGTCGCAGTGTCCCCACCGTCGTGACTCTTGCGCAGATCGACCAGCGAGTCGATCGGATCCAGACCCGCGTTCTCCGCGAGGGTTCTCGGAACGATATCCAGTGCGTCCGCGAACGCCTCAACGGCGAGCTGTTGGCGGCCACCGACGGAGTCTGCGAAATCACGCAGCGACAGTGACAGCGCCGTCTCCGGTGCGCCACCCCCAGGCACGACCGCCCCGTCGAGGATCGTCGCCCGCACAACGCCCAATGCGTCCTCGATCGCTCGCGCCAGCTCGTCGACAACGTGCTCGGTACCGCCCCGAAGCACCATGGTTACGGATTTCGCATCCTCGACATCCTCGACGAATATCCGCTCATCGCCCCCGATGTCCTTCTGCGCGACCGACCCGGCGTAACCGACATCATCAGCCTCCAGGTCGCTCACCGCTCCGACGACGGTCGCATCACTCGCACGCGCCAGGTTCCGCAGGTCCTCGGACTTTGCGCGACGGACGGCGATGATCCCCGCCTGTGCGAGGAAGTGCTGGGCCATGTCGTCGATGCCCTCACCGACGAAGACTGCCTCGACATCCAGGCTCTCCAGATGGTCGACCATCGCCTGCAGCTGTGATTCCTCCTGTGCGAGGAAGGCCTCGAGCTGCTCGGGGTCCGTGACGTTGACCTCCGCATCGATCTCGGTCTCACGGACCTCCATCGCCCCATCGATCACCGCGATGTTGGCATCCTCGACCAGGTACGGCATGTTCTCGTTGACTCGCTCCTTGTCGATGATGACCCCCTCGATCAGCTCGGAGTCCGCGATCGCACCACCGACGACCTTCTCGATCGAGACGTGGTCGGTGTCGATACCGTAGTCGTCCTCTATCGCCAGCACCGCGTCAACGACCAGTGCCGCAAGCTCATCACGTGAAGCCTCTGCTCCCTTGCCGGTCATCGCGGTGACCGCGACCTCCGCGAGCGCAGCACGGTCATCTGTCGACACATCGTCTGCGAAGTCGGTCAGGATCTCCTTCGCCCGTGCGGCAGCCTCGCGGTACCCCTGTGCGATCGTCGTCGCATGGACATCCTGCTCGAGCAACGCCTCAGCCTGGTCGAGCAGCTCGCCGGCGAGGATGACAGCGGTCGTCGTGCCATCGCCCACCTCGTCCTCCTGGGTCTCTGAGACCTCGACGATCATGTTGGCTGCGGGATGGTCGATATCCATCTCCTTCAGGATGGTCACCCCATCGTTCGTGACGACCACCGTCCCGCCCGAATCGACGAGCATCTTGTCCATCCCCTTTGGACCCAACGTCGTCCGGACTGACTCAGCGACCGCCTTCCCGGCGTTGATGTTCATCTGCTGTGCATCGCGACCCTGTGTCCGCTGGGACTCCTCACTCAGGATGATCAGCGGCTGGCCCTGCTGCATACGCTGCGACATAATCAGTTACAGATTGATAGTTATTCTATAAAAGATACGTGGTTCAGAGCCCACCCAGGCCCGCCCCGTGTGCACGCTCGGCGTGCCGGCGCTCCAGGTACGCGTACACCGCCCCATGTGGCGCCCCATCCAGGAGCATGCCCACCGCATGGCGGACGATCGCGACCTCCTCGGGGGCCCCGATCATGCCCACCGTCGACCCGCGAATCACCACCACCGCACCGCTGAGCTCCTCGATCAGCTCACGCGTGCGACCACCCTCACCGATCACCCGCCCCTTCTGACGCTGGAGGTCGTTGCTGTTCCGGGTGTGGTTGGTGAGGTCGATGAGCTCGAAGGTGCACAGCTCGTCCTCGAAGAGCTGCATCGCGTCCGTCGGGGGGAAGCCCCGACCGATGGCCTTGACCACATCCATCGCTGTGAGGCCGGCGATGGGATCATCCACCGGATCGACCTCCACCGCCCCTGTCTGGGAGTCGATGTTGAGCCGGACACCGCCCGCATCCTCGATCGCCCGCATGGTCTCCCCGCCTGCGCCGATCAGGGCACCGATACGGTCCTGTGGGACCTTGAGGTGGTGCATACCGTCCGTCCGCAGGGCGCTGATTTAAGCGACTTGTCATTCGCCGTCGCTGACTGCGGCCACCAGCTGCTCAGGGGAGACCGCGACACCGAGGTCGCCGAAGAACCGAGCCACGTTCTCACAGTCGCGCCGGAGGAACGCATCGGCACGGGGGTGGTGGACGGTCACCGCCTGCCCGAGGTCGATGAACACCAACTCCCCATCGTGGATGATCATATTGTACTCAGAGAGGTCCCCGTGGACGAGGCCTGCCGTGTGGAGTCGGCGCATGTACTCCCGTACCACCTCGAAGGCCGTCTGTGGGTTCTCCACATCCACCTCGTTGAGTCGCCGGGCACGATCGGTGACCGCCCCGACCAGCTCCATCACCAGCACATTGCGCTCGACCGCAATGGGAGCAGGGACCCTGACACCGGCCGCAGCGGCGCGTCGCAGGTTTGCGAACTCTTTGCGGGTCCACGCGAGGACCACCTTGCGTTTGTCCGAACCGATACCCCGGAAGCGGGGGTCCCCCTCCAGGTAGGTGCGCATCTGCCGGAAGTCCGAGGCGTTCACACGATAGATCTTGACCGCAACATCGCGCCCGTCGCCTGCGAGGGCCTCGTACACATTCGCCTCTTTGCCGGTGGAGATGGGCCCTCCGATGGCTGCGAGGACATCATCCTGCACCAGTTTGTACAGCGCCGCGAACGTCGCATCATCGAACACCGACGCTTCAACCTTGAACGCCTCAGCATCCCGGAGCTGCGCCTGGAATGTCTCGAACTCCCGGTCCCGGCTGCGGGCGATGCGGTCGGCGGCGGTGTCGGTGACATCGATCTCCTCCCAGCTTGCGAGTTCGGCCGTGTCTTCGGCGTCCTCACCGGTCACTCGATGTACCCCGCCTGGCGGAGGCGATCGGCCGCCGCTGGCTCGTATCGATGGGTGATATCCCCCTTGGCATCCTGCCACTCCCACGGCTCAACGAGCACCACATCTCCCTCTCGAATCCACACACGCTTCTGCATCCGCCCGGGGATCCGTGCGGTCCGGTCCGTTCCGTCTGCGCACCGCACGCGCACCCGGTTCGCGCCCAGCATGTCGGTGACGACGGCGAAGGTCTCCCCATCCGTGGGCAGGCGGAGGTCTGGGTCCTCGCCATCATCGGCTGACATGCGGAAGAAAACCCCCTGTCGCTGTATAACTGTTATTCAGCCCCGCCCATGGCCTCTCGGCCCGGGGCGATCAGCGCATCCATGTACGAAGCCAGCGCGGACTTCGCATCAGCGGGGTGCAGGCTGCCATCGTCGACCGCGGCGGCGAGCGCGTCGTAGCTCTCGAACCTCAGCGGACCCCCGTACTCCTCTGGCCTGTCGATCTCCACGGTGTCCACGCGGGGGAACACATGGTACTCGAACAGCTCAAGCACGGGGTTTCCACGCGCTTCCCCCGCCTCCGTCTCCGGCGGGTCAGCTGACGGGGGACAGTACGCTGCGGTGATCTTCTCTGCGATCGCCTCCGTCGAATCGTCCATCGACAGTGTCACACCGGTCGAGGAGGACATCTTCCCCACACCGGAGGTCAAATCTGAGATCAACGGCGTGTGCAGGCACGTCGGCGCATCATAGCCGAGCCGAGGCAACACGTCGCGTGCGAGCATGTGGACCTTCCGCTGTTCGGTGCCCCCGATCGCAAGGTCGATATCAAGATGGACGATGTCGAGTGCCTGCATCAGCGGGTACATCGCCTGGGAGACGGTCGGATCTGTGTCCCCCGCGATCTCTGCCATCGACCGTTGAGCCCGTGGCAGCGAGGTCTCCACCGCCAGCCGATGCAGCTCCATCGTGTAGCCCTTCTCCAGCTGGAAGGATGAGCCCAGGACGAACTCCGTCGCGCTGGAATCGAGGCCATAAGCCAGGAACTGCGACTGCATCTGCTGGGCGGTCGCCTGGATCTCCTCCATACTGCCCTTGTTGTTGAGGTACGCATGCACGTCCGCAAGCAACACGAGCACCTCGAAGCCGACTGACTGGAGCTCGATCAGCTTCGTCGCAGTGAGCATATGCCCCGCATGCAACACGCCCGAAGGCTCATATCCCACATAAGCACGCTTGCCCTCAGGAGCCGCGGCGAGCGCGTCGACCTCTGCAGGGGTGACCGCCTCGGCCACGTTGTTGAGGATCGCCGCGGCAACATCCATGCAGTCAGACTGCCGAGTGGGCCGTTTAGTCCTTCTGTTGGCATCCGGGATGGACAGATTAACGCTCCGCACAGCCAAGTTGACCTATGGCACAGACGCGGTCCCCGGCGCTGCTGCTGGTAGGGCTCGTCCTCCTGCTGTTCCTCCCGATGGTCGCGATGTGGGCCATCGCTGGCCCCGGCGAGCTGTTGGGCCCCTTCCTGCTGTTCGGGGTGTACTTCCTGGTCGGACACGTGGCTGTCCCAGGATGGGTCTATCTTGATGCCACGCGACGGGCTGATCGGTGGCGGACACTGTTCACAGCAGTGGCATTCTTCATCCCGATCGCAGGGCCGGTGGGGTACCTCATCCGCCGTCGAATCGGCTGATCAGGGGTCCACATCACCGTTGGCGCGATGTTCTGAGATGATCTGATCGACCATCGATGCACGGTCTTCGCGCCGACGTGCATCGGCGTCCGCCTGCCAGTCGTCGACCGCGGCGGTGACATCCTCGCGCCGAGCAACCGCGAGGTCATCCACCTCCTGGATCGGCACCGCCGCCGCCGCGCAGACGGGGATGGATGCGGTGAACAGGACTTCATCAGCCACCGTCGACAGCGCACCGCCGTCACGGATGACCAGTCGGGGGGCCACCTCTGCCAGCCGTTCTGCGGTCGACCGACCCGCACCGGAGCCATCACGAAGGTAGACGACGTCCCCGGCGACGAGGCCGACCGCAGCGGCGGTCGCATCAAGCCCCTCATGCGTGAACTGCTCGACGACCTTCACCGAGACAAAGGCCCGCTCGCTATCAATCGCCGCAAGATCGGTGTGGTCCAACCGCCACAGTTCCTTGAGCCGGTCAAGCTTCTCCTCGAGCGATGCCGTCTCCGCCCGCTGGTCGGCGAGTGTCTCTTGCAGCCGGTCACGGTCCCGCTCGAGCCGTCGCACGCTCCGGCGTTCCCGCACGGCCCGACGATCGGCGCGTCGTTCTGCAGCGATCTCCTCCTCCAGTGCATCGATCGTCGACGCCTGCTCCTCGATCTGAGCCTGCAGTGCATCCACCCGCTCGTGCAGTCGACCGTTGCGCGCCCGGAGCCGCTCGTTCTCCTTCTGCAGGGCTGGCCTGGGCGTCTGTGTGGGGCGATCGGGCGTCTCGGTGTCGTCCTCCTCAGCGGTCAACGCCGTGATCACCGCTGGTAGTGCCTCACCCTTGGCGATGACCCGGGCGAACACAGGTGCGGGATCGACGCCGACGGGGATCGCCTCACGGACGGTCTCAATCTGCTCACGGTGTGCGTCGACGGCGAACATCGCCGCCGACAGTGCATCCCGCTCGTGGTCGTTCTCATATGGGAGGTCACGGACGCGGTGCAGCTTCGTGTCCACGGGCAGATCGCGACGGGGGGTCCACCCCTTCGCATCGAAGCTTCGACGGAGCTTCTCGACCGTCTCAGGCATCGTCGCCACATCCGCAGCGACGATTAGCGGGCGACCCTGGTCGATGATCCACCGTGTCAGCGCACCCGCATCGTCCGTCCTGGATGAGTACGTCGCGTGCAGAGTGCCGTCGAGGCCAACCGCGGCTGCAGCGGTTGTCGTCCCGGGGTCGACGCCCACGATGATCGGATCCCGGCGGGTCACGAGCGGCTCGAACTCGATGCCATCGCGCCGCTCGCGGGCGATCTCCACGCGGACATCCCCCTGGCGACCAGCGGCGAGGGGGATGTCCGCCGGTGAGGCGCTCACGGTGAAGATCGCATTCGCATAGCCACCGTACTTCTCGGTGACGTCGACATGGTACTCGAGCCCAGCCGCGTCGAGGCTCTCGGCGACCGCCCGTGTCCGGCGGCGGACCGCGCCGTGGATCTTGCGCACATAGCGGTCCTCACTCCAGCCACCTTTACCGATCGAGCGACCCCGAGCGACCTTCACGCGGGTGGTGTCGGTGAACGCCCGGACGACCGCCCCCACGTTGGCAGCCGCCAGCCGCGCGGCTGCCTCGGCCTCGGCCATCGGCCGCTTCTCGTAGGGTACCCCATGTCTGCCGGCCACCCGCGAGAGGGGCTCGGGACGGGTGCCCCCGGTGACCTGCACGAGACGCGTCTGGGCGGGCAGTGCCTCGAGGAACCGGATTAGCTCCTGCTTGTCCGCAGCGAGCTCGTACATGTTGTCGGTCGCGACGATCGCCGGGTGTCTGCTGCTGATCATGCGACACAGCTTCCGGAAGGAGACCACATCACGCTCGATCGCGTCCGCACCCAGCATCACGAGGGCGTACGCCGGTGAGCTCCCACGGATGTCGCCACTCTGGATATCGACGCCGAAGATCTCCGTATCAAGCGCGGTGATGCGGCCGCTCACACCGCGCGCTAGGGGGCTGAGGGGTAAATACCCTACACGTCACCCGCGTCTCGGACCGGCAGGACCACGGTCTCACCATCCTCGGGCGCCAACACGGTCGCATCCGATGCCACCGCGCGCGCCTCCGCGAGCAGGTCGGAGGTGTCACCACCGTAGCGGGACGAGAGGTGGACCAGCGCCAGTCGATGGGCCTCGTTGGCGACCGCATCTGCCGCCGCCTCGGCGGCGGTCGAGTGTCCGGTCGTCTCCGCGCGAGCCGCATCCGCGTCGGTGAACGTCGCGTCATGGATCAAGAGGTCCACCTCACCCTCGACGGCATCGACCGCACCCAAGGGGCGGGTGTCACCGGTGTACAGCATCTGTCGCCCGGGACGGGGGGGACCGACGACCGCCTCGGAGTGGACGACCCGGCCATCTGCGAGCTCGACGGACTCCCCGCGATGCAGTTGCCCGAACAGCGGCCCTGGTGGCACCCCCAGCGCCTCGGCCGCCGCGCGGTCGAAGCGTCCCAGCCGGTCGGCCTCCCGCAGGAGGTACCCCACAGAGGGCCCCCCACGGTGGTCCGTCGCCACCGGCGTCACCGTGTACGCAGAGGTCTCGATCGCGGGCGTCCCGGGGGTCGCCGTCACGATATGCAGGGGGAAGGAGGGGTCGAACCCGCCGACACCGACGAGCTCTTCGAGCGCCGCCTGTCCACCGGGAGGGGCGATGATCTCCAGCGACGCCGTCCGTCCGTTGAAGTCCATCGTCTGCAGCAGTCCCGGGAGTCCGAGGATGTGGTCTCCATGGAGGTGCGTGATGCAGATCACATCGATCGCGAAGCCCGTCCGGAACCGCATCATCTGCCGCTGGGTGCCCTCACCACAGTCAAACAGCAGGCGCTCACCCTCGCGTTCGAGCAGCACCGCACTCGGTGCTCGGTCCACGCTGGGCAGCGCACCGGCGGTCCCGAGGAATGTGATCCGCATGCGTGAGTGCACCCAGCGGCAGCAGTGGTAAACCCGTGTCGACCCTTGACCGGTGTTGTTTCGTAGCTGGGTTCCGAGCGGTCTGTGTGAAGCCGCCGCTGTGGATCGACCGATACGCACCCACCCTCGACGAGCTCGCGCAACCCCGGCTCCGCACCCAGCTGGGCCGCTATGTGGAGGAGCCGGTCAACCTGATTGTCCACGGGCCTGCGGGGGTGGGCAAGACAGCGGCGGTGCGAGCGTTGGGCGCGCGAACACATCCGGACCCGGATGCGGATGTGATCGAGCTGAACGTCGCAGACTTCTTCCAGCGGACGAAGCGGGAGATCCGTGATGACCCGCGGTTCAGCCGGTTCCTCCGAGGGCAGACCGCCTTCTCCAAGCAGTACCGGCGGGGCGGGAAGTCGAACCGCTACAAGCGGCAGTGGTCCAAGCGTGCGATGGTCTCACATGTGCTCCAGGAGCTGGCCGCGACGGCGCCCGCATCGGGGGCGTTCAAGACCATCGTCCTGGACAACGCCGAAGCGATCCGTGAGGACTTCCAGCAGTCGCTGCGGCGTGTGATGGAGCAGCATCATCAGACGACACAGTTCGTCATCGTCACACGCCAGCTCACCCGGCTCATCGCACCGATCCGGTCACGCTGTGTGAGCGTTGCTGTCGCCGCACCCACCGATGCCGAGATGACGACCGTGCTCGAGCAGGTCCTGGCAGCAGAAGAGATCGCGGTCACGGACGGGGCGACACAGGTGATCACCGCGAAGGCTGATGGCGACCTCCGGCGGGCCCTGCTGTTGCTGCAGCTGGCGGCAGACGGGGGGGAACCGGTCGACGCCGCGGCGGTGACGGAGGTGCTGAGCACGTTCAACGGCACCGAGACGGTGCGGTCGGTGCTCGATGCGGCCGCAGGTGGCGACCTCGAGGCCGCACGGTCGGGGCTGGAGACGCTGACAACAGAGGAGGCACAGACCCCCTCGGAGGTGCTCGCCGCACTCCTGTCCGTCGCATCGACGTATCCCGAATCCTATGGAGAGCAGAACATCATCCGGCTGCACCAGCTCGCCGGGGAGGCCGATCTTCGGATCGCAGAGGGGGGTGCGGGGGTGGTCCACCTCATGGCCCTGTTGGGCGCGTGGGGGCTGGGCCGTCGGCAGATCCAGGGCAGCGTCGAGGCGTAGATGCAGCTGACACCGGGGACCTATCGCCAGGTGGGAGTGCTCGCAGCGATCGCCGTAGTCGCAGGTCTCGCCGACTGGCGCGTGGGCGTGGCCACTGCGGTGGCGGTGCCGCTTGTCATCTGGTTCCATCGTGATCCAGATCGGGACCCCCCAGCAGAGGGGGTCCTCGCACCGGCGGATGGCCGGATCAGTGTGATCGACCACACCGCTGAGCACACCCGCATCGGGACGTTCATGAACGTGACTGATGTCCATGTCAATCGCGCACCTGTCGAGGGGACGGTGACCGCGGTGACACACCGTCCGGGGGCGAACCGTCCGGCGTTCTCGAAGGACTCCGACCGGAACGAGCGGGTGGAGATCGTCATCGAGACCGACGATGGCGAGGTCCAGGTGATCCTCATCGCGGGCTGGTTCGCCCGTCGGATCCACCCCTATGTCACCGAGGGGCAGCGGGTCGCACGGGGCGAACGGATCGGTCACATCAGCTACGGCTCACGGGCGGATGTGGTCCTGTCTGGGGGTGACGAGCCAGCGGTGCGGCGGGGCACACGGGTGCAGGCGGGCGAGAGCGTGCTCATCGACCGGAGGTGAACAGGTGCAGATGGCGGGTCAGTGACCCATGTACACGGCGGGTGATGTGCGCCTGAAGCTGCAGGAGGTCGTCGGGCGGGTCGAGCTCCCGGTCGCAGATGATGACCACCCGCCGGGTGATGCGTGCGAGCTCCGGCAACGTGGCCGTCACCAGTGCCCGCCGGGTGCTCGC
>Ga0209923_1000076_pt1 | contig 26556 bp, 24 predicted proteins | sample SalPon1_A_H2O_MG_FD_185696 | JGI IMG/M metagenome (GOLD analysis project Ga0209923, IMG submission 185696) | Salt pond water microbial communities from South San Francisco under conditions of wetland restoration - Salt Pond MetaG R1_A_H2O_MG... | ecosystem: Environmental > Aquatic > Non-marine... | reverse complement strand
AATTTTATCCTTTGTTTCATAGTTGATCTACGATTTCCTTTTTGAGTCGATTTGCCTTATAAATACCATTCGCTCCTCTTTTAAAAGCAGTTATCAATTGTTTACTATCCGGTCTATGAGCGGACCTTACTTTCATCAGATAATAGATCAGCCAGAAAACACTCCCAAATCCAAAAGTAAAGAATTGGCACGCGGTCAAGGCCTGGATAAAATCCTTGTCCAACGGATCATGGCCAGTACTGGCATCTTTATGCGTTCCGATAGTTTCGTTAACAAAAAAGGCCTTTTCCCTTCGTTTGAGCAAACTACGCAAAAAAAGCGTTTCTTCACAAGAATTAAACATCGATGATCCCAAGCCGAAAAAGGTACAGAACTCGAGTTGATATTTCCCGATTTTTTCCCTGTTGAGGCTGATCTCCGCACTGGATAACATATAATTGTTCCCAGTTACCTTAAGTGCCTTGTCCGACAAAGGATATTGCTTATGGTTAGAACCGTCGGGTCTTTGCAATTTAAAACCGATCAATGCCGCATCTGGAAATTTTTGATAAGCATTTTCTATCCTTTTGATAAAGTCACTTGTATAGATAACATCATCATCCGCAAGCAAAGCGTACCTGGTCTGACATTGATCCAGTGCCAGATTCCTGCTTTTGCTCAATCCGAACTCGTCAGTGTTGATAACTTTGATGTTTTCCTCATTTGTTTCCAGAGGTTCTCTACGATTTTGATTGATAATCAGTATGTTCAGCTCATCCAGTTGTTGATCGGGGAACATCGAATGCAGGAATTCTAAAGAAGTCCGGTTCATAGTCGATATCAGGATACTTAAAGCGTTCTTCATCGATCAAATGTCCGTACTTCCCTTTCCTTCGCGAATGAGTTCCGGCTCCGGTGTAGACAGGTCGATCACGGTAGAAGCAACATTCCCACCAAAACCTGCATCGATAACGATATCCACGTGTTTATCCCATTTCTCCTTTATCAGTTCAGGATCGGTGGTATATTCCAGTACTTCATCTTCATCCTTGATGGATGTTGATACGATAGGATTTCCAAGCTCCCTGACGATGGACTGGCAGATGTTGTTTGTGGTTACTCTGATACCTACGGTCTTTTTCTTTTTGAAAACGGTAGGTAGATTATTGTTACCCGGAAGCACAAAGGTGTAAGGACCTGGCAGGTTCCGTTTGAGCACCTTGAAAGTGTTAGCGTTCAATTGTGCTACATATTCGGACAAGTTGCTCAGGTCTTCACAAATAAAGGAAAAGTTGGCCTTCGCCAGTTTAACTCCTTTTATCAATGCTAATTTTTCCAATGCCTTGCTATTGTTGATATCACATCCTAATCCATAGACCGTATCCGTAGGGTATATCACCAAACCGCCATTTTTCAGGATATCAACGATCTTTTTGATCCTCTTTTCAGATGGATTTTCTTCGTATAGTTTTAAAAGTTCAGCCATAAGAGATAATTTGTTTAAAAGTCGTTAATTTTTTATAATAACACAACCTAAATGAGATCAATTTTAGCCAGGTATTAAAAATCTTGTCAGTTCCTGTTTTAAAGATTATCTTTACAATAAAAATTATCTTTATGAAAAAATATACATTCTTATTGATCTTTGTTCTGATCATTGCCTGTCAACAGCCTAAATCGAACAATGATAAAAAGGAAGAGCAGAACAATGAAATAGTAACGCTTTCCGATAAGATTGCCGAGGCCAATGGTTTAGACCAATGGAACGAGGTAGATAGTCTAACCTATGAGTTCATCGTAGAGATGAAAGGAGAGACCATCGCCAGAAGAAAATGGAGCTGGAAGCCGGGCATAGATGAAGTTACCATGTTAGATACAGCGATAGATTCATTAGAATCGATCACTTACAACCGAGCTGAAAAAGAAAATTTCAAGGACATTGACCAAAAGTTCATCAATGACCAATACTGGTTGATCTATCCTTTCCATCTTGTTTGGGACAACAACATAAAGAAGTCCATTAAAAAGAACGTAAAAGCTCCCTTATCCGGCATAGAAATGACTGAACTTACAGTAAGCTATGGAAAAGATACTGGTTATACGCCAGGCGACACTTATAAAGTATATGTAGATGATGAGCACATCATCAGAGAATGGTCTTACTTCCCGCATGGTTCAGATGAACCCAGAATGACCACAACCTGGGAAGATTATAACGAGATCCAAGGAATTAAGATCGCCAAAACGCATCAGAACGAAGACGGTAGTTTTAAGATATTATTTGATAACATAAGTGTTAATTAATGCAGAATGCAGATATCATAGCCAGCAAGGAAAGAGCTAAAGAGCTAGATCAGGCGGACGAACTGAGCAATTTCAGATCAAAGTTCCACTTACCCGTAGATGAAAATGGGGAACCACTACTCTACTTTTGTGGCAATTCCTTAGGACTACAACCTAAGAACACCTCAGATCATGTGCATCAAGAACTCGAAGATTGGAAGAACCTGGGCGTAAAAGGTCATACAAAGGCAAGGAATCCATGGATGCCTTATCATGAATTCCTGACAGAACCCATGTCCAAGATCGTGGGAGCAAAACCCCAGGAAGTGGTTATGATGAACACGCTTTCCGTGAACCTTCATTTAATGATGGTCAGTTTTTATCAACCTACAAAAAAACGCTATAAGATACTTATTGAAAAGGATGCTTTCCCCTCAGACCGTTATGCGGTAGAATCGCAGTTGAAATTCAACGATATCGATCCGAAGGAAGGATTGCTTCTTTGGGAACCTGATGAGCTTTCGGGCTATTATTCTAAAGCATCATTTGAACGGATCATAGAGCAAGAAGGCGATGTCATAGCTCTCGTGCTCATTGGTTGTCCTAACTATTACAACGGACAATGTTTCGATCTGGAGCATATCGTTCAGCGATCTAGGGAAAAAGGGAGTAAAGTAGGATTTGATCTGGCGCATGGAGCCGGCAACATACAACCGAACTTACATGATGTGGAAGCCGACTTTGCGGTCTGGTGTTCTTATAAATATCTTAATTCCGGTCCGGGAAGCGTGGCAGGATGTTTTGTGCATGAAAAACATATAGCGCGAACGGATATCAAACGTTTCACGGGTTGGTGGGGACATCAAGCCTCCACTCGATTTCAAATGCCCGATGATTTCCAACCAATACCGACTGCAGAAGGTTGGCAATTGAGCAATCCTCCCGTACTTTCATTAGCAGCGATAAAAGCATCCTTAGAAGTATTTGATAATGCTGGATTTGATAGATTGAGGAATAAATACGTATCCATGTCAAACTTTCTTATGGAACTATTAGACGAAATACCGGATAACATGGTGACCTACATCACACCAAGGTCAGCGACAGAGAAAGGTTGTCAGGTTTCCATTCGTGTGAAGAACTCAGATAAATACCTCTTTGATCGTTTAAGTGCTCAAAACCTCGTAGCGGATTGGCGTGAACCGGATGTGATCCGTATCGCTCCCACGCCGCTTTACAACACATTTGAAGAAATATATAGATTCGTAGAACTTTTAAGATCGAACGTACATGCAGGATAGAGAAAATATACTTGTGATTGGAGCTGGACTTTGTGGCTCACTGCTTAGTTTAAGATTAGCACAATTAGGATACAAAGTACAATTAGTGGAAAAGCGTGAAGATATGCGAAAAGCAAAAGTTGATGGCGGACGTTCCATCAATTTGGCCTTTTCTGACCGTGGCATAAAAGGGATAGATCGCGTAGGTATCTTAGATAAGGTCAATAAATTGTGTATTCCCATGCATGGAAGGATGCTGCACGATGAACACGGGAATACGCAGCTTTCCAAATATAGCGGACGGGAAAAGGAACATATCAATTCCATATCCAGGACTGGCCTTAACAGCCTTTTATTGGATGAATTGGACAGCTATGATAATGTTCGTACATATTTTAATGCTCCCTGTCAGAAGGTAGACCTTAAAGGTGCAAGTGTAAGGATCCATAACAAGGAGAGCCATAAAGAAAAAACGCTTAATGCCGATTACTTGATCGGTACGGATGGAGCTGGATCAGTGGTCAGGAAACAGATGCAGGAACAACCGGGTTTTTTGTTCAGTCACTCCCAGGATTTCTTAACTCATGGCTATAAAGAACTGAGCTTTCCAGCAACGGATGACGATCAATATGCTACCTTTAAGAACGCGCTTCATATTTGGCCACGCGGAGAAAATATGCTGATAGCTTTGCCTAATTTAGATAAGAGTTTTACCGTCACTTTATTTTTAGCTTATGGAGGCGGCGAATACAATTTCAACAATCTAACAACCGCAGATAAAGTAGAAGAATATTTCAAAAAAGTATATCCTGATGCTTATGAGCTTATGCCTGAGCTTAAAACAGAATTTTTTGAAAACCCAACAGCTCCTCTGGGAACGGTTCGTTGCTCGCCCTGGCACTATGATAAAAGCCTAATTATGGGCGATGCAGCACATGCTATTGTTCCGTTCTATGGTCAGGGAATGAATGCTTCCTTTGAAGATGTCGTAGTTTTTGATGATATATTGCAGCAAAACCATTTTGATCTATCAAAAACCTACGGGGATTTTAGTCATCATAGAAAAAAAGATGCCGATGCAATCGCTGATCTGGCCTTAGATAACTTCTACGAGATGAAGTCACACACAGCAAAAGACCTTTTCCTGGCCAAAAGGAAAATTGAACTTTCCCTTGAAGAAGACCCTTCAATCGACTATTATTCAAAATATTCGCTGGTTACGTTCAAAGAAGACAAACCCTATTCCTACGCCCGAGAAAGAGGTCGTGCCCAGGACAAGGCCATTTTAAAATTACTTAAAGAAGACCAGATCGATGAAAGAATGAGCGCCCTGGAACAGTTCAAGTGTATCCAAGATAAAACTAACGAAATATTACAAGACGAAGCTCTTCTCTAAACATGGACCCTATGGAAGGAAAAGTAGTTAAGAACAAAGCCAAACCCAGAGGAAAATTTCCGCATCTAAAACGCGTAGGTGATTTTATCTATATTTCTGGGACCAGTTCTAGAAGACCGGACAATTCCTTTGTCGGCGTTAATGTAGATGAAATGGGAACCACTGATCTGGACATCAAATCCCAAACCAGGGCTGTGCTACAAAACATTGATGAATTATTGCAGACCGAAGGTTATAGCCTGAAGAACGTGGTGGATGTGACCAGCTTTTTAGTCAACATGAACGATTTTAAAGGCTATAATGAAACCTATGCCGAGTTCTTTGATGAGAACGGTCCGACGAGGACTACCGTTGCGGTCCATCAACTGCCGCATCCCCATTTATTAATAGAGATCAAAGCGGTGGCTTATATTGGTTAAAAAAAACTATCATCACTATGGAATGGACGATAAAAAACTACATTAATGGTAAGTTCAAGTCTCCAGTGGAAGATCAATGGGCTAGCAACATCGATCCTGCCCGCAATAAACCAATTGGAAAAGTACCGCTCAGCAATACAAAAGATGTAGAGAATGCCATTATATCGGCAGAAAGAGCATTTCCAGCCTGGTCGAACACCACTGCAGAACATCGTAGTGAGATTCTTAGAAGAATCGCACAAGAAATAAAAAACCAATTAGAGACATTAGCAGAAGCAGAGTCCATCGATAATGGAAAGCCCATAACATTGGCCAGAAAAATAGACATTCCCAGAGCAGCCTCTAATTTTAACTTCTTTGCCGATGCGATCACACAATTCGATACCAAAGCGCACGAGATGTATGCAGCCAAGGCGATCAATCTGAGCTTGCGTCATCCGCATGGAGTTGTCGCTTGCATTTCCCCATGGAACTTACCACTTTATTTGTTTACCTGGAAGATCGCACCCGCTTTGGCTACAGGTAATTGTGTAGTTGCGAAGCCAAGTGAGATCACGCCATTAACGGCCTATTTACTTTCAAGGATCTGTGAAAAAGTAGGATTACCTGCTGGCGTACTCAATATCGTCCACGGCCATGGTGATCAGGCTGGCGATGCGCTGATAAAGCATAAGCTGGTAAAGGCGATCACCTTTACAGGAGGAACGGCCACCGGCAAGACAATTGCAAGCTCAGCTTCACCGCAGTTTAAAAAATTATCTTTAGAGATGGGTGGTAAGAACCCCAATATCATCTTTAAAGATTGCGATTATGATAAAATGCTGGAAACCACGATAAGATCATCCTTTGCCAATCAAGGTCAGATCTGCTTATGCGGATCACGCATCTTTATAGAACGACCGATCTATGAACGTTTCAAATCGGATTTCCTGAAAAAGATAGACCAGTTGAAAATAGGCAACCCATTAGATGAGAATGTGGATTTTGGAGCTCTGGTCTCCGCCGAGCATTTGAAAAAGGTAGAAGGATATTGTGATATGGCCAGAAAGGACGAACAAGCCGATATCATATATGGAGGAAAGCGAATAAAAGTAAAAGACCTTGAAGATGGGTTCTACTTCTCTCCTACCGTGATTGAAGTTCGCAGCAACCAATGTGTTATCAATCAGGAAGAGATCTTTGGTCCCGTGGTTAGTTTCATGCCTTTTGATACAGAAGATGAAGTGCTGGAACTAGCCAATGATTCTCCTTATGGTCTATCGGCATCTGTATGGACCACCAATATCAATAAGGCGATGCGCTGCGGTCAAAGGTTGGAAAGTGGTGTGATCTGGATAAACACCTGGCTCAAACGTGACCTGAGAACACCATTCGGTGGAATGAAATCTAGCGGAATGGGACGAGAAGGTGGCCTGGATGCCTTACATTTTTTTACTGAAACTAAGAACATTTGTATAGACTATAATTAGAATATCATGGAAAAAGACCTTACAGGAATTAACGCTATTGTTTGTGGAAGCACTGCGGGAATTGGGAAAGCCACTGCAATGTCATTAGCTAAGAATGGTGCGAACATCACATTGCTGGCAAGGAAGGAAAGTAAACTTAAGACTGTTATATCAGAATTGCGAGTGTTCAAAGGACAAGAACATGAACACTATATAGTAGACTTTACGAAGCCCGAAGATGTAAAAGCAGTGATAAAAGTTGCCGCTTTGAAACGTGATTATTCCATCCTCGTTAATAATACAGGCGGACCTAAGGGCGGCCCAATTATAGAGGCTGATATAGATGCGTTCAGGAATGCTTTTGAGCAACATTTAATTTGTAATCAAATACTGGTACAAGCCTTGTACCCAGCAATGAAAAAAGTAGGCTTCGGCAGGATCATCAATGTGATATCAACGTCTGTTAAACAGCCGATCCCTGGATTAGGCGTAAGCAATACCATTCGTGGTGCAGTGGCCAATTGGAGCAAAACGTTGGCCAGCGAGCTGGGTCAATACGGTATAACCGTGAACAATGTTCTTCCTGGCTTTACGGAAACACAAAGATTAGAACAGATCATCACCAACAAGGCTGAGAAGCAAGGCAAGTTAGCATCAGAGGTCTCCCATCAAATGAAGGACAGTGTTCCTGCCAAGCGGTTTGGCAATGCGGACGAAGTGGCTGATGCCATTGCTTATCTTGCATCGAAAAGCGCTGGTTATATCAATGGAATCAACCTACCCGTAGATGGCGGAAGAACTGGAAATCTATAGGATACTCCTTAAGCGTGGGGTTGTTTTTTTACGATCATTATCGGGATATTGATATTCTGGTTCATCAACTCTTCCGTTACACTACCGATAAAAAAGGGTGAAAATGAACTATTCCCTTTATCACTGACTATCAAAAGGTCTATATCCTTACTTCTGATCATATCATTCATTATATTAGCTACATTAGCATATCTTCCAGCCACTAAATTGATCTTTGTGGTGAAACTTAATTTCTTTTTAAATTTAGCAGAGCGTTTTTTGGTCGCATCCTGTACTTTCACCTTTATTTTATCAGTGGGAAGATAAGGCGAAAAATGCATTGGAAGATTATAAACATGAATACCTTCTACAGTTGCATTAGACTTCTTTTGGATACTGTAGCCCATCTCAAATGCTCTTAAAGAGCTGTTAGAAAAATCAGTGCCTATCCATATTTTATCAATTTTAGGATCGTTCATTTGAGGCACCCATAGAATTTGGCATTTGAGCAATCTGACCAATTTACTGGGTAAAACTCCAGCTGACTGGTCGCTGTTCTTGTTTCCCAGAACTACACTATCAATACTATATTTACTAACGATATAACTTATAAGCGATTCGGTGTATTGATCCGCAGATATCATGGTTTCATAATCTACGCTCGAATTGAAGTTATCTCCTATAAAATCGTCTAGCTCATCACTGATGATCTGTTCTATATCAATATCTTCTAAATTTTCTTTAAAAAGGTCTGTTATTTCGTGTTTTTTTATATTATGTACGAAAAAAACCTTTTTTATGGGTAGAATAGTTGTTAGATATTCAGTATATTTTAAAAGAGACTTATCAATATCCGATAGGTCCAAAGCTACTAGTAAATTCTTCATAATATTTAATTAATCTTCTTGTTTTGTTTTTTTGAATCCTTCATCCATATTTTTTGATCGACGTTTTATCATATCACTGACCACTTTTTCATAGCTTTCTCTCTCTTTTTGATTCTTTTCAGATTGTAATTTCAAATGATCTTCTTTAAGTCCTTTATATAATGAGTAGCACATGACCGTAAGAATGATGGTGAAAGGTATACCGGTTATGATAGAAGCCGTTTGAAGTGCTTCAAGCCCGCCACCTACTAGCAAGACAGCAGCGACCGTCCCTTCAGCAACGGCCCAAAAGATACGTTGACCTACTGGTGCATCGATCTTTCCACCTGATGTAAGACTATCTACCACGAGTGAACCTGAGTCTGATGATGTTACGAAGAAGCTCATGATCAGAGCAATGCCTACGATATTAAGAACCGTCGTGAAAGGATAATCTTCAAAAAATACGAATAATGCTTTCGATGTTCCATTCGGGTCGTTACTGGTGATCATGTCCAAAACGGAAGTATTGCTATTGATAACCTCAAATATGGATGTGCTACCAAAGGCGGTCATCCACAAAAAGGTAAGTAATGTAGGTACCAGAAGTACACCACCTATGAACTCTCTTACTGTTCTTCCTTTTGAAACACGGGCGATGAACATTCCTACAAAAGGCGACCATGCGATCCACCAGCCCCAGTAGGAAATGGTCCAACCTACCTGCCAATCTTGACCATCAGTAGTTAGAGTTTGATAACTTTCAGACCAAAACGCAATATCGAAAAAGCTACCTAAATAGCTTCCTAAGTTCTGTACATAGGCATCAAATATGAAAATAGTTGGTCCTAAGATGAGTACCAGGACCAATAGAGTTCCTGCAATTCTGATATTCCACTCACTTAAGACCTTCACGCCCTTATCAACTCCCAATATAACAGAAATTGTTGCGACAAAGGTAATGCCACCAATAAGTAGTACTTGCGTTGTTATTCCACCATCTATACCGAAAACATAATTTAATCCCGCGGATATTTGTTCAACACCAAAGCCTAAGGATGTAGCCAGTCCGAATAAAGTAGCTAGCACAGCAAATATATCAATCGCATCACCTAGGGATCCGTGGATCTTATCCCCTAAAAAAGGATAAAAGACCGATCGTATGGATAATGGCAAACCTCTGGTATAGGTGAAATAGGCCAGGGACAAACCGACCAATGCGTATACACCCCAGGGATGAAGTCCCCAATGTAGAAATGTGTACTTCATAGAATCTTGTGCTGCCTTGACCGTTTGACTATCTGCAATAGGCGGAGCATTAAAATGAGTTAATGGCTCTGATATTGAAAAATAAAGTAAACCAATTCCCATTCCGGCACTGAAAAGCATAGCGAACCAGGAGCCCTTTTTAAATTCAGGTTTGGCATCAACACCGCCTATCCTCAATCTACCATAAGGACTTAGGCCAATGAATATCATGAAGAACAAAAAGAAATTGATAGCCGTTATGTATAACCAACCAAAATTATCGGATGTATTATTTTGAAGATCTTGGAAAAAGTCTTCCGCTTGTTCGTTAAAAATCAAGGTGAACGTAATGATTAAAATAATGGCTGTCGCAGATATAAAAAATACTGGTCCATTTACCTTTAGACCAAAAATAGATTCTTTCTCGTCCGAACGAGTAATGCGTTTACTCATATTTAAAAATTTTTTGAAACTACAAAAAAATAATGAACTCGATCAATAGCGGGCTAAGAACCCTCAAAAATGTAGCAAAGAAGGTAATATGTTAATTTTTTAACATATTAGTATAAGTATTACTTATAGGTCAATAGTATTTAATTATTATTATATTTTAATTTTTTGTTTTTAAACAGTTGAAAAATAATTATTTACAGAGATAATTAACATTTTTCCCTTATTAACATCTGACAAATACAAGGGTGTCACTACAATTCAAATCTACTTTCATTCAACGTTAACAGGGAGTATACTTACATTCGCTCTCAATTAACAGTAAAAATAATAGATATGATTAAAACTTACACAAGATGTTTAAGTGCATTACTGTTGCTTTTTAGTTTCTCCATGAGCTTTGCTCAAGATGGCAGAACGATAGAAGGAACAGTAAAAGACCCAGATGGCATTCCACTAATGGGTGCGAATGTAATTATTAAGAATTCTGAACCTCCAAGAGGGACAACTACGGATTTTGATGGTAATTTTACTTTAGATGTTCAAGCAGGAGACAAAAAACTGGTTGTTAAATATCTTGGTTTTGCCGATAAAGAAGTTGCTTTAGCAGGGAAAGATCAATTTGACATTTCATTAGAAGCAAGTAATCAACTTGATGAAGTTGTTGTTACTGCTTTAGATATGGAGCGTTCTGAAAAATCATTAGGTTATTCAGTACAAAAGATTGGTAGTCGTGACATTAGCGATGTTAAAGTTGGTAATATTTCAAACAAATTAGCAGGAAGGGTTTCCGGAGTTTTTGTAAATTCTAGTGGTAATGGACCTACAGGTTCAGCAAATGTTACCATTAGAGGTCAAACTTCACTTACTGGTAATAGTCAGCCCTTATACGTAGTAAATGGTATGCCTATATCAAATGGACTTTTCTCACCAGGTGATGGTTTAAACGGTTCAACTACCATTGACTTTGGTAATGCATCGCAAGTAGTGAACCCTGATGATGTAGAGAGCATGTCCATCCTAAAAGGTCCGGCCGCTGCCGCGATATATGGTTCACGTGCAGCTAACGGTGTTATCTTGCTTACTACTAAGAAAGGTGATACTGGTGATGACTGGAACTTTGAATGGAACCTTCAAACTATGGGAAGGGAAACTCTGGTTGAACCTAACTTCCAAAATACATACGGATTTGGTGGTTATGGATTCTATAGTTATAAATCAGGTGATATCTATACCGCACAGAACGGTGTAAATTATTATGATGCGTTTGGTGAAAACTGGGGTCCAAGAATGGATGGTCAGAATATTAAACAATTCAACTCTAATGGTGAAGCTGTACCATTTACTCCAGCTCCAGACAATTTTGATGATTTTTACAGAACAGGTGTTCTAACATCAAATAATATTGCGGTAAGCAATAACTCGGAGAACGGTGATTTTAGATTATCTTACACATTTTTAGATGATCAAAGTATCGTTCCTAATTCAGGTGTCAGAAGACATACGGTCTATACCAGTGTTGGAAGAGAATTCCTGGATGATAAGCTTACTATAAGAGCTAACATATTCAACATTAGGAACAAATCAGATAATATCCCGAACGGTGGATATGATGAAAGTAACTCCGTACAATATGGATGGTTATGGTATCCAAGACAAGTTGGAGTTGGTGAACTTAAAGACTACTGGAGAGAAGGTCAAGAAGGTTCTCAGCAACGTTATGTTGAAGAGCTTTGGGTTAACAATCCATGGTTCGTTGTTAATGAAAACACGAACTCTTTCCAGGAGAACAGAGCTATCGGTAATGCTAAGATCAACTATGAGATCACCGATAAGTTAAGCGTACGTACCAGATATGGTGTTGACTATAAGAGAGAATCAAGACAATTCAGGAGAGCAACTTCCACTAAAGCGATACCTGGACAATTCGGTAGTTACAGGGAAGATGAGATATCATTCCAGGAAACGAACGCAGAGATCTTGTTCACGTATACTAATAATGATGACCGAGAAGCTGACTTTAAATACGACTTCAAATTAGGTGGTAATATGATGAGACAAGCTTCTAAGACACTGGTTGCTAACAACTCTCAATTATTGATACCAGACCAATTTACATTGACCAATTCAAGAACTGATGTACAGGTGGAAAGTCGAAGAGCTGAGAAAAAGATCAATAGTATCTTTGGTATGGCCAATCTTAGCTATGATGATTGGTTGTTCTTAGACTTAACAGCAAGAAATGACTGGTCAAGTACTCTACCAACGAATGAGAACTCTTATTTCTATCCATCTGCTACTTTAAGTGGTGTTATCTCTGACCAGTTAGAACTTGGTGCTGATTCTCCACTAACGTTCTTAAAGTTAAGAGCTGCCTATGCAGAAGTAGGTTCAGATACAGACCCTTACTTATTGACGAACACTTATCAAGCTGAACCATTGTTCGGTAATAATCCAGCCTTAAGCAATAATTCATTTGCCGCTAATCCAAATCTTAAGCCTGAAAGAACGCAGTCCTATGAATTTGGTGTAGATGCAAGATTCTTTGAGAACGATCTAAAACTTGATTTCACTTACTACGATATGTTAAGTAAGGACCAGATCATTTTCTTACCTGTTCCTACCTCTAGTGGTAAAGAAACACGATTAGTGAACGCTGGTGAAATTGCCAGTACAGGTATAGAGCTTTCATTAGACTACAGGGTCATTGAAACAGATGATTTTAGCTGGAATACGATAGTAAATGTTGGTGCTAATGAAGCGATCGTAGAATCCTTACCAGACGGTGTACAGGACAGCTACCCTATCGTTTCTGATGTATTCCCAACAGACGGTGGATCGCAAGACCTTGAGCTAGTTGCTATTGAGGGTGAAAAACTAGGTCAACTAAGAGGTTTAGGGTTTCAAAGAAATCAAAATGGTGAAATTATACACGAAAACGGTATACCTCAATTAACCGATGAAAAAGTAACTGCAGGTTCTTACCAGCCTGATGCAAGATTTGGATGGCAAAACGTCTTGAACTACAAGAACTGGCAGTTCAGCGTATTGTTCGATGGTCAAGTAGGCGGTAGAATCTACTCAAGAGGTCATGCATTGTTCAATACCGGCGGTACGATCACTAATGAAGACGATCCTAATTTAAACCTTACTACATTAGAAGGAAGAGCAGAGTACAACATTTCATACGATAATAATGGCGAACCTGTATATTCCCTAAGACCTGGTACCGGTGAAGGTGTCGTTGGTCCTGGTGTTAATGCTAATGGAGGTGAGAATAGCACAGCTGTTGCTCCAAGGGATTACTTCTATGCTTACTATGGAAATGGTTTCAATCGTGATAATATTGAGGCTGCCACTTATGACAATGATTGGGTAAAACTTCGTGAGTTAAGATTAACCTACGATTTCCCAACTGAATGGTTTGGAGATCTTGGAATAGATTCTTTCAAAGCGTCTATCATCGGTAGGAATCTATTATTGATCACGGACGTACCTACTGTTGATCCGGAAACCTTCTCCATAAGAGGTGGAAATTTCGTGAACGGATTTGGTTCAAACCCACTTCCATCTACCAGTAGTTTAGGTATTTCACTAAATGCTAGACTTTAATAATTAAATAATAGACTATGAACTATATCAAAAAGAACATATATTTAATGTTGATTCCATTATTAGCGATCACAAGTTGCGATGATGGTTTCGAAAATGTGAACTCTAATCCGAACGAACCTGAAGAGGTAAATGCAAACGTTCTGATGACAGGTGCAACAAGAGCCTCCATGAACTCTATGGTGGACGAATCTTTCTTATTGAGCAATAATATTGCTCAGATTACTGCTAAAACACTTCGTTCTGAAGTAGATCGTTATGACTGGACCGCTTTCACTACCTTATGGTTAGACCAATATAACGCGCTCAGGGATCTTAGGGATGCTGAGCTAATAGCAGAAGAAAACGGAAATGCAGCCACACAGGCTGCATCAATCATCATGCAGTCCCATATCTTTTACACACTAACTATGGCTTATGGTGATATTCCATATTCTGAGGCTGTGAGCGGAACAACCGATGGTAACTTTGAGCCAGCTTATGATGACCAGCAAGTCATCCTTGACGGAGAAGGTGGTTTATTAGATCGCTTGCAAGAAGCAAACAGTTTGCTCGATCAAGCTTCTAATAACGGTGGAACTGTGGATGGTGATATCATTTTTGACGGTACGCCTACTAGTTGGATGAAGCTATCCAATGTACTTCAATTAAGGATACTCAATCATTTAAGCAATAAAAGAGATGTATCAGGTGACATGTCTAATCTTGTAGACAATGCGATGCTTTTTGAAAGTAATGCAGATAATGCGACGTTGAACTACTTAGGCTCATTCCCAAATGAGTACCCATTATTCCCATTAAAGCAAGGTGACTTTGATGCAGTTGTTATGAGTCAACAGTCCGTCAATATGATGCAAAACTATAATGATCCAAGATTAGGTCGTTATGCAAGACCGGACAATGTGGTTGCCCTTGAGCAATTCGATTCACCAAACGCTGTTTATTCAGGCGCTGAAAACGGTAGTGAAACCGGTGGCTGTAATAAAGGTGGATCAAGAATAGGTGCTCGTTATTATGACTATCCCGGACATCCAACTGGTGATGTTGAGGCAAATGGTATTATTGCTACCTATAGTGAGCAAGAACTGATCATTGCTGAAGCTATGCAAAAACAAATAATTCAAGGAAATGCTGGAGACCATTACAAAAATGGAATAGAAGCTTCAATGAACTATTATGGTGTTAATTTAGATGCTTTCGGCTGGAATAGTTTTAGTGATTTTTATGATAATTCCGGCGTAGCTTATGATGGAACACTTGAAAAAATATGGGAGCAAAAATGGTTAGCTACATTTTTCCACGGTATCGAGCCTTATTTCGATGTTAGAAGAATGGTGTATGAAGCAAATGGTGGAAATAGCTTTGATGTAGCAGCTGTTCCATTCCTTGTTGCTCCATGTGAAAATGACAACAATGGCGATCTACCAACAAAATTCCTATACCCAGGTAACGAGATCAGCTTGAACAATGATAATTACACCCAAGCTATTGAAGAGATCGGAGGAAACACCCAAAATGGTGTTATTTGGATCATGGAGTAATATTTAGATTACTTCACCTTACTGTTAAGAGAGCGACCGTTCATTCGGTCGCTCTTTTTATTTGTTGGCGAACATGGATATAAGCAAGCTTTATTCAAATACTTGCTTGAAGTATTGACACAGATGGAATGCTCGCCTACAACAGTGCTTTATGAATTCCTGGATAATTCGTGTCGCTTGATATTATTTCGCCACAAAGATGCTGAGAACACATTATTGTTATCTTAAATAAAAAATTAATGGACGTTATTTCGTGTTCGAATAAAGTTTTAGGTGATTTCATGAAGTTAGCGATAAATTGTATTAGCATTTATATAGCTATAAAACCTCGGTTGTAAAGAAGAAACTCCTTATCAAAGGATTATTAGCAGTTTAAATTTATAAAGATCTTATTTGATCATTGAAGAAAGCATACTTCTCTTTTATCTTTGATTTGATATTCAGGTCAGACACTATCAATGCAGGTTTAATCATCACTATTTTAAAGATAGCTTTTAGTTCGCAATAGTAATCCATAGAAGCTGATCAGATTTATTACAAAGCTTACAGTTAAGATGCTATCGTTGCAATATGCAGGGGAATAGAGCCGAGAGAAGAGCTTCAATAAGATGAGCCTAAATTAGCGTCTATTCTTCATCGTCTCTGAAGTATTCATTGATCCTTGCTCTAAGCTTGCGATTATAGTCTTCAAAAAGCCATTTCCTGTAATTCTTTGTGTTATTGATGATGCAAGTGGAATATTCTTTTATCCGGTCTTGTATGTCGTCCTTAAGTTCTCTGGCCAATATCCGGGCATCAAAAACGTCTTCTGAGTTCTCGGCACACATCCTGGCGTGTTGATCGATGGATTTTTCCAAAACTTTGATGGACTTTTCGCCATTATCTACGGCCTTATTGTAATGATAGCGTACATCAAAATCGATGTCATCACTATTCTTGAACATAGCTCTTACCTCATCTGGCATCTCGTATCTGAAATAGCTTTCTATTTCTTCATCGGTGACCAGATTTTCAAGGAAATAGTCAGGGTTCTTGAATATTAATTGCCAATCAACCGGTGATTCCCAGGGACCAAATCTTGCTACATTATTCCCAAGGTCAATGATGTTGAACTCATCCTTATTTGGAAGTTTTCTGGAACCACGTCCGATCATTTGAAAATAAAGTGTCAGTGATTTAGTTGCTCTGTTCAGGATAATGTTCTCCACCGTAGGTTCATCAAACCCCGTAGTTAAAATACTGACCGACGTTAATATCGCGTCAGGTTTTTCCCTGAACCATTTAAGGATCTCATTCCTTTCTTGTTTACTATGAGTATTATCTAAATGTTTGATCTCATAACCTGCTTGTTTAAACGTGGTATAGACGAACCAAGAGGTATTGATACCATTATTGAATATCAAGGTCTTTCTTCCCTTGCACTTCTCTTCGTAGGCCTGGATCAATTTGTTCTGCATGGACATGTTCGTATACAGGTCTTCAGAAGATTTTACCGTATAATCACCCGTCATACCAACCTGTAACTGACCTAATGCCACATCATATGTATAGGTATTTGCTTTCGCCAGGAAGCCTTTTTCTATCAGAGAGGATATCGATTCACCTACGACTAGTTCATCATAGTTTTTGTTCATCGGTAACTTGATATTAGAGCTTAATGGTGTGGCCGTTACGCCTAAAAGAAAACTTTCTTTAAAATAGCTGAAAAGCTTGGTAAAAGAATTGTAGTGTGCTTCATCTATAATGGTAAGACCTATATTGGAGACATCTATCTTCTCCTCGGTCAATCTATTGTTCAGCGTCTCGACCATGGCTACAAAGCACATATAGTCATTGTCATTGGAAAGTTCCTTCACCTCGCTGTTGATCACTTTGTTCCTCACACCAAACTCTTCTAGCATATCAGAGGTTTGCTTACAGAGCTCTATTCTGTGGGTAAGTACGATAACCTTCTTCCCTACTTTCTCTATGTATCTCTTAACGATCTCAGAAAAAACGACGGTCTTTCCACCACCCGTAGGTAATTGATATAGTAGGTTATAATCAGAGGGTGAATTCTCTATGTGTTCAAATATGTTCTTAAGGTCCTTCTCCTGATAGTCATATAATCTTTTTTCAACTGCTTCCTGCATAATCTCGTTGGGTTTTCAGATTTGCAAAAATAATGAGATCTTAGGCTTACAAGAAATATTTTAAGAATTAAAAGTTTTTTTATTCCCTGTACCTGTTCAAGGATAGTTTTACCTAATTTTGCAACAAAAAATAATGTTGTGGAAAATAAGAAAGCTAAAAGATTACTTGATAAAATAATAGATGATACGGATCAAAATGGGATAGATGATTCCCTGATCGACTCATTAAAAGAGCTCAGGGAAATCGTCGTTGAGCAAGAACTTCCCGTCATCGCCAAGGTGCTAAGGTTGACCTATCAGCATTTAGAGGCTTTTGAGGATTTCCTCGTTCCTATTCCGGAGGACGAACCTCTGGATCAAGAACAGGAAAAAGAAAATATTAAAGGCAAGGAAAGTATATCTTATTTAATGAACCTGATCAAACATCATGATAATAAGTTTAATCAAGAAGAGATCAGGCATTATATATATTATCTGGAAGTATTCGCTGAGGATGATTAGTCTTATCGCATCTCCTCGAATATAGTCCGCATCAAGCGCTTTTTGTCATTGAGACTTTCCTCAAGTGATATCATTGTTTCCGTACGATGTACGCCTTCAATGTCATCGATCTGAAATATGATCTTTTTTGCATGCTCTGTATCACGAGCTCTGACCTTGCAGAACAAATTGAACTTTCCTGTAGTGATATGAGCTACCGTTACGAACGGGATTTCATGTATCCTGTTCATCACGAATTTGGTTTGAGAAGTCTTCTCAAGGAATATACCAACAAATGCAATGAACGTGTACCCTAATTTTTCATAGTCCAATGCAAGTGTGGAACCGGTTATTATCCCGGCATCTTCCATCTTCTTTACCCGAACATGAACTGTTCCGGCTGATATCATTAATTTTTTAGCGATATCTGTGAAAGGAGTTCTCGTGCTTTCAATGAGCATGTTCAATATCTGATGATCGGTCTGGTCTAATTTGAATTTATTCATGATTTAAATTTAAAATGCAAATCTAAAAATTAATAACAGATTAATTAGATATTATTGGTGTTAAAACCTAAAATAATGAATAATTAACAGAATTGATTTTTATATCTGATAAATATTCATTTTTGTTCAAATAATGAAGTGGTTCACCATAGCTACCTTCCAGATAGTTGAATCCGGCATCTATTACCCGATGGGCAGGATTCAAGCGCCGGGAAACATGACTTGTCCGGGGACGATAACAAAGCTTATCATTATGGACTTCCACATCATAAGTGTAATACAGATGGAAATGGCCATCATTTACTTTTACGTTCTTTATCATCAGGTCATAGTATAACTTCTGGTTCACCGGTAGTTGATAATACAGCTTTACTTTCTCATCGGAGAACTTTCTGTCAACAATTGCCCTTAGTAGTAAATAATAACTAAGCATACAATGGTAAACAGATCTGTTTCGTTCATAGTCTAACAGAAGTTGTCCAGCTTCTACCAATATGGTAGGCGTTCCTTGTTTTTGGAAAAAATCACCAAAACAATGCTCATTAAAGGTTTCATCATATCTACCTATATGACCTTTTAGCCCGTAATGGTTTAAGTGTTCGGCTACTTCAGCGATCACGGACATACTTTGTTTTCTATTCTGGTTCAGGCTTTGTTCCTTATTAAAACTGGGCGCAAGGAATGATAGACCAGCGGGGTTGGCATTTACCCCAAAAATACTGCGCTGATCGTGTAAATTTAAGCACATATCGGGTTGATGAGCTTGATAAGTGTTCATCAAAAGCCTGCTTTCCGGCTGTCCCAGGGAAATGGCATCTCTATTCAGGTCTACGTTGTTCGCATTATTCCTTTGGAACTTTAATGCTCCATCCGGATTGACAATAGGTATGATGATAAGCTGTAGGTTTTCGTAAAGCTTAGCGAACACCGATGGATGTCTGTCGATAAGAAAAATCAGGTTTACAAGCGCACGCGTCGTGGTTGATTCATTACCATGCATTTGCGACCAGATCATCACCTTTGTATCTCCCTTTCCCCAGGTCAGTTTTTTTATCGGAACAGCATTTACGCTCTTACCGATATCTTCCAAACTGAATGCCGTCGATAATTGTTCCAGAATGCTGTAGATCTTAAACGGGTCGATATATCGTCGTTCGGTTTCCTTGATAAGGTTTACTGAATGCTTAGGTAGTTCTTTAAAACTTTTCAATTCCATGTTACAAATGTAAATTAATATAAGTTCACAACTGTAAATTATATTAAATTCTCAAAGTAAATAATTGTAAACTGGATTGTGCTCGTTTGTTAAGTTTTTAGTTAGTATTTGTAAACTCAATATAAGCAAAAACTATTATTATGCTTATATAATTAACTATCAGTTGTTTAAGTAGATTATTTGAAGTTCATATTCAATTTATTCTGCCTATTTTCTATCCATGATTTGGCTTGTGGATCTGAAATGTTTACATTTGTAATTATACTGATTTCGTTAATAAGTTTACAATGGTAAATAGTAAAGAATTCGCCAAGCGATTAGAAAAAGTCTTTGATCATTATGATCTAACGGCTACTTCATTTTCTGAAAAGGTCAATGTAGGAAAAGCTACCATCTCCCATCTGCTTTCTGGAAGGAATAAACCCAGTTTAGATTTCGTATTAAAAACGGTCAAAGCTTTCCCAGAGGTAGAACTCTACTGGCTATTAAATGGAAAAGGCTCCTTCCCGACCGAAAATTTACCTCAAAAAGATAATGAGATAGAAATAGATAAATACCATGATAAGCAGGAAGACCAATTAAGCCTACATGATCAGCTGACGGATGAACCCGCTAAGAAGGAAAGCACGGTTTCTAATTATCCAAATAAAAAGTTGGTCAGGGTTATCTTATGTTATGATGATGGGAGTTTTGAAAATTTTGACCCTCGAGAATAAATTGGTTCGTATCTTTGTGTTATGCAAAGAATATTATTGCTCATACCTTTATTTTTCTTGTTCTCCTGTTATGAGGCGGAAAGGAATTGCAAGCAATTCAGGGAAGGTACATTTGAGTTCAAGACCTTAGTGGGTGACAGTATTGAAACCACTTTGTTCTACAGGAACGACAGTATAGAGATAGAAAAGTACAAAGGCGTTACGGATACCGCCAGCATCAGATGGATCAACGACTGCGAGTACGTTCTAAAGAGCCTTTCACCGGAAAGTATCAGTGAAGAAAAGCAAATGCACTTTAAGATCCTTTCCACCAGCGATAACACGTATAGATTTGAATATAAAATAGTAAATTCCGACCAAAAGGAAACCGGAAAGGCCACAAAGATAAGTGAAGAGAACCTTGTTAAACGTTGAACCTGAAGTTCATCACATCGCCGTCTTTGACCACATACTCTTTTCCTTCTATCCTTAATTTCCCAGCTTCTTTCACCCTGGTCTCACTGCCGTATTTCACATAATCATCATAAGTGATGACTTCAGCTCTGATAAATCCTTTTTCAAAATCTGAGTGGATCACACCCGCAGCTTCTGGTGCTTTCGCTCCCGTTGGGAATGTCCAGGCACGGACTTCCTTCTCGCCTGCCGTAAAATAGGTCGATCGGTCCAATAATGAATAGGCCTTTTTGATCAATTTGCTCACGCCAGCTTCTTCTAACCCGATGTCGTCCAGGAACTCCTTTCGCTCCTCAAAGGTTTCCAATTCTGAGATATCAGCCTCTATTCCCACGGCCAGGACGAGCACTTCTGCATTTTCATCTCCTACCGATGCCTTTACCTTCTCTACATACTTATTGCCACTTACAGCAGACGCTTCATCTACGTTACAAACGTACATGACCGGTTTGTCCGTGATCAGTTGGAGCGGCTTGATATATTCTTTCTTGAGTTCATCGTCCAGGTCAATACTTCTCACGGACCGATTGCTTTCTAATCCGTTTTTCACTTCTTCTAATATTTTTGCTTCTGCTATTGCTTCTTTATCACCGGTTTGCGCGGCTCTTTTGGTTTTTTCCAGTTTCTTCTCTACTGTTTCCAGGTCTTTGAGCTGTAACTCTATATCGATGGTCTCCTTATCTGCAATGGGATCGATATTGCCATCTACATGAACAACATTATCATCATCAAAACATCGTAACACGTGAAGGATGGCATCGGTTTCGCGTATATTGGCCAGGAATTGGTTCCCCAGTCCTTCACCTGTGCTCGCCCCTTTCACCAGTCCAGCGATATCCACTATTTCCACTGTCGTCGGAACCACTTGTTGTGGCTTTATCAGTTCTTCTAATTTCAATAGTCGTTCATCCGGTACGCTGATCACGCCTACGTTAGGTTCTATGGTACAAAAAGGGAAGTTGGCACTTTGTGCCTTTGCACTTGATAGCGAATTGAACAATGTGGATTTGCCTACATTGGGTAAACCTACGATCCCTGCTTTCATATCCTTATATTTTTAGAAAGCGCAAAAATAGGTTTTTTGTTCCAGTCGATAAGCCTTAAGCCTTGATGAATAAGCTTGTGTCCTAAAATTTTATCGTATCTACTAGGGCTTGTACCGGTCGGATTTTCTGGAAGCTCCCACTTTAGGTTGGTCGGGTAAATAGCCTTCCTGGATGGCGTCAGCTGAGAAACCATCTATTGCTCCATATCTGTGGATGCTCACATCCTCAGGTAAAGGTTTCATCACTCCTTCCAGACCTTCATAGAAATGCTTTCCAGCTTTTAGGTTGACCGTCTCATCCGGTGGGTTCGCTGGTTGATGAGAAGATGGAATGATATAGATGATCGAAAAATCGGCCCTTTGACTTTGAAGGTCTGCGATGATGCTATCCACTTGTTCCATCGTTTCTTCAATGAAAGGCGGGTCCAGACACCAATGTCCATTTTGGGGTAGTTCCTCCAGATCAAAAAAACTTCCGCCGCTACCGAATATCGCATCAGTATCATAGAACAAGCTATAAAATCGGGCATCTTCCTTGCCCAGTAATCGGGCATTGAACGGAGATGCGAAGCCCTCATGACGAACGCCCCAATTGTAAAATAACTGGTAAACTCGCTCTGGCGGCCCTATATGTCTTGTTTCGGAAAAAATGGATGCATATCTGAGCGCGGCGGTCAGTATACTGATCAGGGCTGTTTTTTCATCGTTGTGCAAAGCCACGTGATCAAAGGCTTTTTTAGTATATTGATTTTTTACAAGCTTAAAATCACCAACTTTATAATAAAGTTCCGTTTCTTCGGGTTCCAGCTTTTCTGCTTGCTTTCCTTCTATCTGTGAACTATGGATGATGCTTTTTATCGTTAAAACGGCATCGCCCAGATCATCCTGTAGCCCTACGCATCTGATACCTTCTTCAATATGTCTGTCTTCTATTTGGGCCAATGGATCTTCTCCCCTGTACTTTTCATATAAAAGCAAGTACATCACGGCGTTTTCAAGTAATGCTTTTAATTGGGATGAGCTGATTCCCTGGTCTTCAAATTTTTCATCGATATTTTGTAATATCTTCCGGCTTTTTAGCCAATTCGTATAATTCTTTTGTAAAAAGGATCTATCCATTTATTCGTTTTCTGTTGAATTTTTAATTTGATCTATCTTTCTGAAACGTTTTGTTTCGCTGATCTTAGCATTTGCTTTCCGGCGATAATGCCGATCTCTAATCGCTGGTCCGTTCCTTTGTTTTCTGATGGTTGGGCATGACCGTGCCAATTTAAAACAAGTCGGTCGCTCTCGATCTGTTGTTCTTTTAATTGTATCGCGATATTCTCTACTCTTTTTCGAGCGATCTTATCATTCTTTTCAGCAGAACCCAATGCATCGGTATGATTGGTTAGGTGGATCTTGGTTTGTTTATAAATTGAGAAGATCCGGCTTAATTTTTCTAATTGCTCTTTTTGCTGTTCAGATAGGTCGGTGGTCTGCTCTTTAAAATAGAAATCGCTTTTCTTGTCCAGGGTCATCAGGATACCTTCTCCAATCCTGCTCACTTCCGCCATAGGGAATCGCTTCTCCAGCTGATCGGCCAGCTGGTCCACCTTATGACCTATGAACGCACCTTCCGCACCGCCTACGGCTCGATTCAAGATCGTGGCGACCAGTGGCTGTCCTTTTTCTTCTTCAGAAGAACTTGCAATTATGACCTGATCGGATTGAGGCTGAGCAACCTCTGGCTCTACCTGATCTTCTTTTGTTCCGGACGTACCTTCCTGAGGCTTTGGCCCACAAGCCATAAAAAAGATGATTAGGGAAAAAGATAGGATATTGTTTATTTTCATACGAATAAATAAAGCCCAAAGATAGTTTTTTCCTGAATTATAAGAAGATCCGTCCTTAATATTTTATCAGTTGATCAATGGTTTCATTTAATCTATCCACGGGCAAATACTGATCTTCAAGGGCTGATGCGAACGGCACCGGAGTGGCCATACTATTGACCCTTCTTACTGGCGCGTCCAGGTATTCAAAGCAATGCTCTGCGATATAGGATGCCACTTCCGCACCTACGCCACCATAAGGCGTATCTTCTTGTAATACAATAACTTTTCCAGTTCTTTCAACGGATTCTCTGATCGCTTCAAGGTCTAATGGCTGTAAAGACCGCAGGTCCAGGATGTCAAAATCCACATCGGGCTCATCATCTGCATATTCTATCGCCCAATGTACGCCAGCACCATAAGTAATAATACTGATATCCCTGCCTTCCCTGATGTGTTTTGCTTTTCCTATGGGAATTTCATAGTACTGATCGTCCACATTGCCACGGATACTTCTATACAAGGCCTTATGCTCAAAATACATTACCGGGTTCGGATCATTTATCGCACTGATCAATAATCCTTTGGCATCATTTGGAAAAGCCGGATAGACCACCTTTAAACCTGGAACTTTAGTAAACCAGGCTTCGTTGGTTTGACTGTGGAACGGACCGGCACCAACGCCAGCGCCACATGGCATCCGCAAGACCACATCGGCATTTTGTCCCCAGCGGTAATGCGTTTTAGCCAGATAATTAACGATGGGATTAAAACCAGAGCTAACAAAGTCGCCGAACTGCAACTCTACGACCGACCGCTTTCCCTGAATGGACAATCCCATTGCCGTGCTTATAATGACTGATTCACAGATAGGTGTATTTCTGACGCGTTCCCTGCCGAAAGCTTCTACAAAGCCTTCAGTGATCTTAAAGACACCACCGTATTCTGCAATATCCTGACCCATTATTATCAGGTCTTTATCGCTTTTCATGGTTTGATGAAGACCTTCTTTTATCGCATCGATAAAACGGAGCTCACGGTTGATATTTTCCCTGGGATGATTGATCCTGGTTGGCTGATGATCCTGATAAACTTCTGCTAATTCCTTGTCTTTAAATGGTTTTACGTCCGGTTCATTAAAGGCTTGCTTTAAATGGTCATCTATGAGTTGTTTATTCTCTTTTCTTATTGATGCTATCTGATCGGCTGAAATGATATTTGCATCCTTTAAATAGGCTTCGTAATTGGTTATCGGGTCACGCTCTTCCCAATAGTTCATCAATTCCTTTGGCACATATTTGGTACCGCTGGCTTCCTCGTGGCCACGTCTTCTAAAGGTCTTGAACTCAATTAATACTGGTTTTTGGTCTTGACGAACGCTTTTAGTGATGTCGGTTAATTTGTTGTAAACCTCAATGATATTATTGCCATCGATGTAATGCGCGTCCATTCCATAGCCTATCGCCCTATCGATGAGGTTGTCGCAGTTGTATTGCTCGTTCGTAGGCGTGGAAAGGCCGTAACCGTTATTCTCTATGCAAAAGATGACCGGCAGTTGCCAGACCGATGCGAGGTTGAGCGCTTCGTGGAAATCGCCTTCGCTGGTACCGCCTTCGCCGGTAAAGACCGCTGTGCACCTTCCGGTTTGATCTAATTTCTCTGCCAGGGCAATACCACAGGCAACACCGAGTTGCGGTCCGAGATGGGAGATCATCCCGACGATATTAAAATCCGTCGTACCAAAGTGAAAGCTGCGGTCGCGTCCTTGTGTGAAGCCCTTTGCTTTGCCTTGCCACTGGGCAAATAATCGATACAGCGGAATGTCCCGATTCGTAAAAACCCCTAAATTCCTATGCATGGGAAGAATGTATTCCTCTTTATCCAGCACTTTAGCGATCCCGCCGGCTATGGCTTCCTGACCGATGCCGGCGAACCATTTAGATATCTTCCCTTGCCGCAAGAGGATCAACATTTTCTCTTCTATCATCCGCGGGAGTAAAATAGACTTATAAAGTGAAATTTGTACGTCTTTGGATAAGTTGGATTGAAAGTTCATCAATTGTAAAGCTTAAAATGGCAAATTTATAGTTTTCGTTCTGTATTTGATATATGGTAGGTAAAAATGAGCATTATGATCAGATGAAAAACATCATTATAGCTTAAATTTACATTTTATATCACTTGATGAACCTAATGCAATTTTAAAGCTTAAATGAAAAAGCCGAGATTTAAAAAGATATCTAAAGAAGAGAAAAAGACTTCAGGATCAATATTTGTGCTTATTTATGATATGGCTCAAGATTGGATGAGACCGTCTCCCAATCATCCTCTAGCGCTTCAGATCCTCATCTTTATTATCAAGTTGCCTCTTTTAATTCTATTGCTTTAGGCTTTTGTATCTTGCTTCCATAGTTATAATATTAATTACCACAAATATAGCATATTAGCTGTATTTGACGAAAGCCTAAAGCAATAGATCTAAATAACCTGAACGATAATGATGATGTGAAGAAATAATACACCACAACAACAACATCAAAAGTTAAACCGAAACCCCGATGCATTGGGAACGCATTTTGCCCGCCAGGATGCAAATATTTAAGGTTGAAAATAGAGTGGAACGTTTAGCTTTCGAGCTGAAAATACCACCAGTATCTAAAGATGTAGAATGGTAAACTCGGTGAACCTATCTCAAAACACCTGTAAGCTTCCTTCGTTAAAATATTCCCGCGTTCTTACCTTCAGAAAAACTCTGATCGAGTAACTTTACCCGCCTAATAGGATCCCATAAATCTTAAAAATGACCGATAAGGACGAATATTTCATGAAGCGCGCTATAGAAATGGCCAGAAAAGGCATGAACACTAATGCCGGCGGACC
>Ga0209923_1000075_pt1 | contig 26914 bp, 24 predicted proteins | sample SalPon1_A_H2O_MG_FD_185696 | JGI IMG/M metagenome (GOLD analysis project Ga0209923, IMG submission 185696) | Salt pond water microbial communities from South San Francisco under conditions of wetland restoration - Salt Pond MetaG R1_A_H2O_MG... | ecosystem: Environmental > Aquatic > Non-marine... | reverse complement strand
GATAAGATCGATGTCGTATTCGTTCCTTTGTTAGCATTTGATAAGCTAGGCAACCGCGTAGGTTATGGTAAAGGCTTTTATGATAGATTTCTCAGCCATTGCAGGAAAGATGTGCTCAAAATAGGCCATTCCTTTTTTGAGGCTGAAAGTAAGATCCCAAGGCATAAAAACGATGTCAGGCTTGATGCTTGCCAAACGCCTGAGAGAATGTATTGGTTTTAAAAAATGATCTTTTACCTCGATCTTTCAGGTCATCTTCCCGATACCTCAATTGATGATAACTTTAAATAGATCGGTTTGATTATATTGGCTATTCATTATAGCCTTGCTCGTCAAAATTGATACAGAACATATTTTCGCTTATGATAACATCCATGAACATAGATGACTTTGAGATCACGCCTTACACTCAACTAAAGGAACTTCCTTCAAAATTCGAACTTGACGCAAAGAAATCGTAGATCGAGAAAAAGCTTATAAAGACCAGGAAAGAACTGGGTGATATGCAGAACAAATTATATGCGCGTAATAAATATAGCGTTCTGGTCTGTATTCAGGGAATGGACACTTCGTGTAAGGATAGCTTGATAAGGGAAGTCTTTAAGGATTTTAATGTTAGAGGGATCAATTGTTATAGTTTTAAAAAACCTACCCAATTAGAGCTGAATCAGGATTTTTTGTGGCGTCATTATAAACGACTGCCGGCAAGAAGGAAATATGCTATTTTCAATCGTTCTCAATATCAGAATGTGTTGATCTCTCGTGTGCACCTGGAAATCGTACTTAATGAAAACTTAACTCATATCCATAAGAAAGAGCAGATCACAAAGGTTTTTTAGCAAAAAAGACTCAATCAAATCAATCATTTTGTACAGATCATTCAGGAAAACGGGACGATTATTTTCAAGTTCTTCCTTAATATTTCTAAAGAAGAGCAAAAAGAAAGGCTCTTGGGAAGATTGGAAAAACCGCATAAGAACTGGAAGTTTACGCCTGAAGATATAGAAGAAAGAGCACTATGGCCGGATTATGTGGCAGCTTATGAAAAGGCGATCAATGCCACCGCTAAAAATCACAGCCCGTGGTATAATATTCCCGCCGATGACAAACCAACTGCCAGATATCTCGTTGCTAAGACCCTAAAAGAGCGTATGGCCACTTGTACGGATATCCAATATCCCGAATCCGACCTAAAAAGATCCTTCGGTCATTATAAAGACCTTTTAAACAACGAGTCTTTATGATTTGCTTCCCTTGAGAAACTGCTTTTTTATATGAATTGAATCCTTTTTATGTGATAGAACCGATTAAGTTGTATTTACAAAGGGCGAATTGCATAATAAACAGGTCAAAATAAATTCAAACCATCAAAAATATGGATAAAACATCCCGTTGATCTACTTCTTAGGAAAGGCCTTTTTATTAAAGATCAGTAGTAAGATAAAGCCTATGCTGATAGAGGTATCGGCAATGTTGAAGACCGGCTCAAAAAAAACAAACCGCTCGCCGCCCCAAATGGGGAACCATTCCGGTAGCTCATCATCATAAATGGGAAAATACAGCATATCCACAACTTTCCCTTTGAGCAGTTCGCCGTAAGGTTCTTCAGCGAACCATGTCGCTACCTGGCCATAGCTAGTGTCAAAAATAAGGCCATAGAAAACAGAATCTATGATATTCCCAATAGCACCAGTAAGGATCAATGTGATGGACAGTACAAGTACGTTCGCCGCTTTTTCATTGATACTTTTGTTGAGCCAGTACCCTATCGCGCCAATAGCGACCACCCTAAAAAGCGTTAAGATTATCTTCCCGTAATTACCAGGGATCTCGATGCCCCAGGCCATACCATCGTTCTCGATGAACAAGATCTTGAACCAATTGAACACCTCAACCGATTCGCCCAATTGAAAATGTGTCTTGATATAGATCTTGCTGATCTGATCGATCAACAAGATAACGAACATGAGAACGATCGCGGTTTTTTTATTCATTACAAATTTTAAGGTTTAGCAAAAATAGGTTTTTCATTCCTTTTGGGGTTGGATTTTTATATTTCCATCTACGGTTCTCACACTTATAAAATGCTTCTCCCTTTTAAATCGATGAATGTTCTTATCTCCTCCGTTTTTTGTCTTTGCCTCTACTTTAGCATCTTGCGTGAAGATGTGAACATGGCCGTTAAATGTATGGATATTGGCGCTTCCCTCAAAGTCGATCAATTCGCAGTTACCGAACTTGTTCTCAATATGAACAGACCGGAAAACCCCGTTCATGCTGATGTTAGTGATATCTGTACTTAAATCTACTTTGATATCGGCTGGAACAGTAAGTGCTAAACCTATGGAGAACACCTTATGCGCGCTCAATTTATCAAACCCACCTTTCAATTTTTCATCGTAGACCGATCGGATCCTCAGTTCCTTTTTATCGATCTGCTTATCAAAGCTTATCGCCTGACTGTATTCACCATTGGAAACGGTTTTCATCTTTATCTTATTCGTCTGCGTCGCCCGGATATTTACAAAGGCGACCTGATCTAGGTTTAAGAAGATCCTTTGAATACTGGCGGCATCCATTTGTTGCGCGGTCTTGACCTGTGCATTAATAGATAAAACCATAGTGCAGAAAATACCGATAAATAGCTGGAGTCTACGCAAAGTTCAGAATGATCTTATCAACGATGGTCTGTGCCAATTTTTCCTTGCTTTCTTGGGTCCAGCCAGCAATATGCGGTGTGATGATCACATTGGGTGCATCTACAAGGTACTTAAAGTCTGAGGGCAGTTCTTCTTGATCAGCAAATAGATCTTCAAATGAGCTTTTCTCAAATTCTAAAACGTCCAATCCTGCTCCACGAACTTTACCGATTTTTAGCGCCTTGACAAGTGCTTTTGTGCTGACGCATTGACCACGCGCCGTATTGATAAGCCAAAAAGGTTTTTTGACCTGACCGATCCATTCATCATTGACGAGATACTGGGTCTTTTCCGTTAATGGAACGTGTAAACTGATGACATCAGCGATGGCTAGCAGACTTGACTCGCTGATCTGCTGGGCGTTTTCATCGGATACATCCGCTTTAATATCATGGCAAAACACCTCACAATCATGACCTTTTAGCTTTCTGGCAAAGGCCTTTCCCGCATTTCCATATCCGATGATTCCCACGGTCTTGCCTTCCAGTTCGATGCCTCGATTTGCTTCTCTTAACCACCGGCCCTGAGCAACTTCTCCCATGGCTTTAGGGAAATGGTTCATCAAGCTAAGTAATAAGCCTATGGCATGCTCTCCTACCGCATTGCGATTGCCTTCCGGCGCATTGAAAAGTTGGATATCATTTTCCTCTGCAGCTTTCACATCAATGTTCTCCATGCCTGCGCCTACTCGTGCGATAAACTTTAATTGCCGGGCTTGCCGGATCATGGTTTTATCAAACGGGATCCTACTTCTGATCACAACACCCTGATAATCGCCGATCTTAGTGAGTATTTCCTGATAAGTAGATCTGATATCCACTTCATTATCAAAGCCATGTTGTTCTAACTGGTTGATCAGTAATGGGTGGTTTTCATCTAAATGGAGTATCTTGAACATCTTAATCGGCAATATAAGGTTGTTTTATGTCATCAGGAATGCGTGTTAATCTTTTGGTGGCCTTTTCTAAAAAACACCATTTAGACCTGGCCTGAACACAGATCTTCCCGCTTGTGTTGTTAAATATTTCTACACATCTAATGGAAACAACATGCGTAAAGGCATCTACCCAGGTTTTTAAGATCAGCTCATCCTCTAAAAAAGCCTGATGTTTATAATCGATCTCATGACGTGTGACCATCCAGGCATATTTTTCTCTTTGCGCATTAGAGGTTTCCTGTTCCCAGTGTAAATGGGCCGCATGGTTTACCCATTTCACATATTGTACATTGTTCACATGATTGAAATGATCAATGTGTTCTGACTTTACTATAATATTGGTTTGAAATATTTTTGAATTCATAGTTAAAACCCCAATATCATTTTAGCGATAAAGAAAAAGATGAATATCCCAAAGATATCATTGCTGGTAGTAATGAAAGGTCCGGTAGCGATTGCCGGGTCTATGCCACGTTTATTCAATATAATAGGAATGGACGTGCCGATCAGTGCTGCGACCATGATCACACAGATAATGGAAAGCGCAATAGTCAAACCTACCAGATTTGGAATATCCATGACATAGCCAAATGCCAATATCAAAAGCCCTAAGGCCATACCGTTAAGCAAGGCGATCAATACTTCCTTAGCGAGCAATTTCAAGATGCTTTTCCCAAAAGTGCCGCGCGTTAAACCCTGAACAGCGATCGCGCTGGACTGGACACCTACATTTCCAGCCATTGCAGCGATAAGCGGTGTAAAAAAGAAGAGTAAAGGATAATTCTGCAATGCACCTTCAAAACCCTGTAAGATATAAACCGCGCCTAAACCGCCTATGAGCCCAAGGATCAACCAGGGCAATCTTGCTCTAATAAACTGACCTACCGTATCATCTGGTGCGACATCCTCTGAAATACCGGCGGCCAACTGGTAGTCCTTATCAGCCTCTTCTGTAATAAAATCTACAATGTCATCAATGGTAATACGGCCTACAAGTCGGTTGAGCTCATCGACCACCGGAATGGCTTCCAGATCGTATTTTTTCATCACGCGAGCCACTTCTTCTCCTTCAGTATGGACGTCTACGTAATCTACTTTCTTAATGTAAACATCATTGATATGCGCATCACTTGGCGCAGTGATCAGGTCTTTTAAAGATAATCTGCCTTTCAGAACGCCATCGTCATCAACGACATAAATGGAATGCACCCGCGTCACATTTTCAGCCTGAGCGCGCATTTCCGTTAAACAACCGGTGACACTCCAGTTCTCATTGACCTTGATCAATTCCTTAGCCATTAGTCCGCCGGCAGAGTTTTCATCATACTTGATCAGCTCCTGGATATGCCGCCCCATTTCGGTGCCTTGCAAATTGTTAACTACGCCGGTCATCACATGGTCTGGAAGCTCTCCTATGATATCGGTCGCATCATCGGTGTCCATTTCCCGGATTTCGTCAGCGATCTCCCTGGCATTTAGATTATCAAGTATCTTTTGCCGGTCATCCTGATCGAGCTCCATTAAAACCTCAGCCGTTTTTTGGCTGTCTAACAACTTGACAATATAAATGCCCTCGTCTATGTTCAGCTGATCAAAAACCTCAGCGATATCAGCATGGTGAAGCCCTTTAAAATGCAGCAAGAGTTCGTCATTATCTTGTTGTTCAATGAGGGATTTGATCTTGTCCAGGAATTCTTGCGTGATCTCAATTTCCGTCATGCGCTATTTTTTTAGTGAGTTCAACAAACTGCGGCACGCTAAGTTGTTCGGGTCGCTGGGCAAAAATACGATCTTGTCTTAATTTATCACTGAGTTGAAAGGTTTTTAAGCTATTTCTTAGTGTTTTACGACGTAATTGAAAGCTTTTTTTGACCACTCTGAAAAACAGATCGATGTTTTCATGGATTAGTGGCTCTTTCAAACGGTGAAGCGAAATCACCGCGCTGGTCACTTTAGGTGGCGGATAAAACGCTTCTTTTTCTACTGTAAACGCATATTTAAGCTGATAAAAAGCCTGCGTTAATACAGAAAGGATGCCATAAGTTTTTGAACCTTCCTTAGCCGCAACGCGCTCTGCGACTTCTTTCTGAAACATACCAGCCAGAAAAGGCACGTCATTTCTGTTTTCCAGAAGCTGGAAAAGTATCTGCGAGGATATGTTGTAGGGAAAATTACCGATGATCGCAAGCTGGCCGTGCTTTTCTGCTAATTCGCCGACATCCATCTTTAGCACATCCTGATGCAAGATCTCAAAACTTTTCCCCTTTTCCGGTAAATCCAGCGCCTGAGCAAAACGTTGACGCAAGACCGGAATAGATTCCTGATCCAGTTCAACTGCTATTAAATGGTTTATTTTTCTCAATAAATGATCAGTCAGCACGCCATTGCCGGGACCTACTTCTAAGGCGACATTCACATCAGCAGCATCAAGAAGGTCGGCGGTTCTTTTAGCGACCCTTTCGTCAGTTAGGAAATGCTGTCCTAATTTCTTCTTTGGTCTAACTCGGTACGGATGCGCCTTTTTTTTCATCAGAACTGAGCAATAACATCGAGTTCCGTTCTAAATACCACGACCTTGTCCCTGAACTTAGAGCCGTCATTACGCAACTGCTGCGCATAGTTTTCATAATAATCCTCCAGCTCTTGCTTGCTTTCTGCCTTATAATGCACCGCATAAGTGATACCGCCGGTAGGTTCCTTAACATTAACCCTGATCAAGTCAGCATTTTTGAACTTTCCCGTATTCAGCATATCTGGGATATGGTCTTTTTTCATCCACTCCAGCCATTCCTCATGAACGCTTTCCTCTACATTGATGGTAATATTATAAATATACATAACTAATTGATTTGCTGGTCGCCGCGCAGTTTCCTAAACTCTTTTTGGGCTTCTACGTAAAAAATACTGTCTTGATGGTCAAATAATATTTTCCCGTAATAATCCTTAGCTTCCTGTTTGTTGTTTAATTGATATTGAAGGATTTCTGACACCTGAAAATAAGCGTTATCAATCAGGATACTATCCGGATAATTATCGATGATGACCTTGTAAGCATCAAAGGCTTGTTGATAATTTCCTTGCTGCTGATGAATTTGTGCCAATCGAAAATGCGCCTCATCGATGATGTCATGGTCTGGAAACGCTGAAATAACCTTTGCAAGTTGCTTTTTAGCCGATATCGTTTTGTTCTGGAACAACTTTAGGTCGGCTTGAGCGACATTTTTTAGGGCGGTTTGCGTAGAATCGCGCAAGCCATTGTCTTTTATGTGTAAGGCTAATTCTAACGCATCATTGGCGATAAGTTGAGAAGTGGCTTTTTTAAGCACATCGAGCTGGGTCACTGCCCAATCGAAATCACCTTTGTAATAACTGGTCTTAGCCACTTTGAACTTGGCTTTTTGTCCTAAAGGATTATTAGGCAACATTTTTTCCACCTGCGTATAATAGATCAATGCTTGATTGAACTTTTCCTCGAGCACTAGAATATCAGCTAAGAGCAATTTGGCCTTTCCTTCTGAAAACCGGTAGAGGTTTTTGTCTAACAAGGCGTTGATGATGGCTTTAGATTTATCAGTATTCTCCATTTTAAAAGCCAGGAATCTGGCAAAATCTAATTGTAAGCTTTCCGTATCTTTACCTTTTCCGAATTTGTTCAAATAATCCTCAAAATCCTCTTCCAGTTCTGCAAGCTCTTCATTATCGGCTAGCTTTATTCTTAATTGCATGAGCGCAGTGGCGGCATCTATCTTTGGTCTTTTAGCTACTGAGCCTTGTATTATCTTATTATAAATGATCCCGGCCTGATCGATATTACCTTCTTTTTCTGCAACCTCACCAATATTGATCAGGGACGAATAAGAGGTCTTAGAACGCATAACCACCGCTTTTTGTTGGGCATACGCCTTGATATATTTTTTTTCCTGAACATAAAGCCATGCGAGCAGTTCGTTGAGATATACCTCGGGCTGTTCCTGAATGTTCTTGATGAGCAGGTTCTTAAATACCTTGTTGGCTTCATTTTCCGGGTTATCTGTGATATAGGCATCAAAGTTCCTTTTGATCACGGACCTGTAGTTGACCCTTTCCACGACCAGATTGATATAATTTTCGAACATCTTTTCCAGCTTGCCCTGTTCTCCGTATATCCTGGCTAACTTGACCTTGAAGTTGATACTTGGTCTGATCGTGTTTGCCTTTTCATAGGTTCTGGCAGCCTTATCCAGCAAGCCATATTCCTCAAATTTCTTTCCAATGGAAAACCCAAAATAAGGATTCTCTTCTATCAATTTTATCGCCTTTTCATACCAAATATCCGCTTGCTGCGATTCGTTCTTTAAGGTATGGACATGACCCAAGACCACCATTGCTACTGGTTTTTGCCGGTCTTTGACATAAACTTTGAGCGTTTTTTCTGATTTTTGCAGGTCTTCTAGCTGTATCAGTGCATCTACATAAGAAAGGGCGATCTTTCGGGAGGCAGGATTCTTTTCATAGAGCTTTGCGTATAAAGCCCTTGCTTTTTCTATTTCTCCCTGGTCCATGTAGTTCTCCGCAACCTTCAAGCTTTGTGCTGAAAGGTCGATCGTGAGAAAAAGCACTATGATCAATATAAATCTGTCCATAGGAAGCAATTTAGTAAAACTTGATCAAACCTGTTGAGAAGTGTTAATTTCATTATTCTACCCACTTCTTCAACTCTTCAAGATCCAGGCCGGCATAGTTTCCGCTGCTCATTAAAAGCAGTAGGTGATGATCAAAATGATAAGACCTTAGAAAGTCATGAAAAGCTTCCGGTGTTGTAAAAACCCGGAGGTCCTCTCTGCTAAAGGCTTCTTTGATGACTTCTTCATCAATAGGTTCCAGGTTCTTGATGGTCAACGCCTTTGGGTCATAGACCACTACGGCCTCATCCGCATCGTTCAAGCTGTTCTTATAATGCTTGAGGAATGTTTTGTTCAGGCTACTATACGTATGCAACTCTAAACAAGCCAGTAATTTATGTTCGCTGAACTGTTTTTTTACGGCTTGTGTCGTTGCAATGACCTTTGATGGGGAATGCGCATAATCTTTGAGGACCAGGGCTTTATCAGTTTTTACCACCTTTTGCAAACGTTTGTCCGCACCTTTGAACTCGGCGATCGCTTCATAAAAATCATCCTCATCCACGCCCATGTGTTGGCAGATCCATTTGGCTCCTGCTAAATTGCTCAGGTTGTGCTCGCCGAAGATCTGGAGTGGCATCAATCCTTCCGGCGTATCGAGATGTACTTCTTCATCAATGATCTCATATCCTGGTGCTCGGTAGGCATGTTTGCGGGTTGGTTTTTTTGCATTCTCAGCGATCTTTTTTACCGCTTCATCTTCCTCATTATAGACCAATGTGCTTCCATTGGTCATATTATCGACAAAATATTCAAATTGCGCCTGGTATTCATCATAAGTACTAAAAACATTAATGTGGTCCCAGGCAATACCGCTGATCAGGGCGATATTGGGTTGGTACCAAAGGAACTTGGGTTGAGGGTCGATGGGAGAAGACAAGTATTCATCGCCTTCCAGCAGGATGAAATCGTTTTCTTGTGTTAATTTGATCATAGTAGAAAAACCTTCCAACTGAGCACCCACCATGAAATCAGTAGGTTTATGATGGTAGTTTAGCACGTGTAACACCATGGCAGTGATGGTGGTCTTGCCATGTGATCCTGCGATGACGACCCGCGTTTTATATTTGCTTTTTTCGTGGATGAACTCTGGATAAGAATAGATCCTCAAGCCCAATTCCTGCGCTTTTTTGAGCTCAGGATTATCTTTTTTAGCGTGCATGCCCAGAATGACCGCATCCAGGTCAGTAGTTATCCTTTCCGGGAACCAACCGTCATTTTCAGGAAGTAAGCCTTTCTGGGCCAGCCTGGACCTTGAAGGCTCAAACACTTCATCATCGCTTCCAGTAATCTGCTCACCCTGATCGTATAAAGCTATGGCCAGATTGTGCATTGCGCTTCCGCCTATCGCTATAAAATGAATTTTCATAGACTGTTTTTAAAGCTGTAAAGATAGTATTTAGCAAAGGAAATTCAGAGGAAAAGAATGTTCAGGTAGCATTGTTTTAAGCTTTCATCCCAGCGAAGAGATATTGCAGGACCTATTTTATAAAGTTATGACCCTGAACTTAAAAACAAAGAGAACTAATCTGATCCTCAGGTAGCATTATATTGCCTGCTCTTTGTCCTTTACCACAGTAAATCAAGCATTTGATATTGATGCCATGTTCGAACTTCATGACCAGTTGATCGCAGGTGGTGGAAAGGAATTGAACATTCCAATTATAATTATAGTCCCAAATTTACGCAGCTTTATTTATGGAGTTGTGCTTTAACAATTATGATCAAACTTTTCCGGGTCTTATTTGATCAAAACTTATTTTTAGATTTAATACTCTTCACCGGATACAACTTAGAAAACAATATACCGATCAGCATCGCTACCACAAAAGACGGAAATAAGACATCCATTTTTTCAAAATAAATGCCTACGCTGTCTAATTCCTGTAAAACAAATTTTACAAATGGCACACATAAAAAACCGGAGATCATGGAAGCAATAGCACCTTGTTCTGAATAATTCTTCCAGAAAAGCGACAAGATGATCACCGGACAAAAAGTAGCCGCTATGCCGGACCAACCAAAAATGATCACCCAAAACACCTGCCGGTCCGGTGAAAAATAAGCAATACTCACCGCAATAACCAGAGCGATCACCGCCATGACAATAGTTGTCCAGCGAGAAAATCTTGTGAGATCCGCATCTTTAATATCAGGATGGTAGATCTTTTGATAAAAATCTCGCGTGATCGCACTGGAAGCAATGACCAACAACGAATCGATGGTCGACATGATCGCAGCTAAAACAATCGCAATATAAACCGCGGTGACAATAAAAGGCATGAACGCTTCGGTCATCATACTTAAGACATCTTTTCCGCCTACGCCAAGAATCTCATCAGCCGCCTCACCGTTTTCCGTAAAGAACACACGGGCTAAAATCCCGATACTTACCGCTGCGGCATCCGTTAAAAGCGTAAATGCCACCGCAACCCATTTACCCTTATCGATCTGCTTCTCGTTCTTGATCGACATGAATCTGACGTAAACCTGTGGCGAACCTAAAAATCCCAATCCTATCATCGCAAATCCTACCATGGTAAATACATTGATCCACGGATCCTCATTGCCGCCCCAAATATCAGTCAAGGCCGGATCGATCTGATGCAGTTGGCTACCTATTGCTGCCGAATTATCCATCACGAAATAAGCAACGACCGGCAATAACACGAGTCCTAAAAACATCAGCAAACCCTGAAAAAAATCAGACCAAACCGCAGCGACAAATCCGCCAAAAAAAATATAGATCATCACGATCACAAAACCGATTAGAATACCCCAGTAATAATTGATATCCAGCATAGATTCAAAGGCAATGCCGGTCGCATCGATCTGAGAACTCACATAAATGACCACAAAAAGCGATAAAGCCGTAGCGGATATGACGCGTAAGGTATGCTTATTGGTCTTAAAATGGCTTTCCAGATAATCCGGAACAGTGATGGAATCATAACAGTCAGATAAACGCTTGAATTTTTTAGCCATAAAAAACCAGGAAATCGCCACGCCAAGAACTTCACCAATGACCACCCAATACGCACTAATTCCCGCCATCGCGCCCATGCCGGTCAAGCCGATGAGCAACCAACCTGATTCGCCGGTAGCACGTGCAGAAAAGGCAATGCTCCAAAAACCCAATTTCTTGCCGCCAACGTAGTAATCGCTCATATTCTTAATCTTCCGCGAGGCCAAATAGCCAATAAAGAACAAGATGCCTACATAGAATGCTAATACGGTCAACTTGGTTACCATGGATCAATTTTTGTCCAAATGTAGGAAGAATCTAAGAAGTGGATGAGTTATGATCCATCCACTTCTATTAAATGGTCATCAAAAGAATGTCAGGTTATATCAAAATATCGATATGGATTTCAGATCTTATTCGATCCTACGATGCGTCTTGAGCATTACCTCTTGGGGGCTCTTTCTCAGCTTGCCCTATTTTGACTGCTTATCAAATTGATTAGAAGTGTTTTTTTCGCCTCCAGCTTTTAAAGCGTTTTTTCCAGCGAAAAAGAATTTATGGTCATCACCAAGGTCAGATCCCGCCATTCGCTGATGTTTTACACAATCTATCTTTTTTCTGATCTCTTCTCGCTGAACATTCCTCACATAAGCCAGCATACCATCATTTCCATAGTAGCCTTTGGTCAACTCGTTCATATGAAGCGCGGTTGTATGATAAGTAGGTAGAGTGATCAAATGATGGAACACACCTGCTATCTGGGAAGCATCATGTTGAAATGACCTGATCTTCTGGTCGGCTCGTTGAGCTAATTCTGTATCATCATATTTTTCGTTCATAAGATCTGCAACATCATAAGCACTTACATCCTCACTATTTGCTATCATTTCTTCGTAGACTTGTTGTCTAAAATTTAGTGTCCAGTTGAACGAAGGTGAGTTGTTATAGACTAGTTTTGCCTTAGGCTCTTCTGCCCTGATCCGGTTCACCATTTTCGCTATCTGTTTCACATTAGGCGTTGGTGTTTCTATCCAAAGCAGGTCCGCACCGTTTCTCAAGCTAGTGATGCAGTCCAGAACTACACGGTCTATGTTCGTACCGGGAGCAAACTGATAAAGGCCATTGTCGAGTCGCCTGGGTCTTACGAATTGACCATTTCGCTTAAACAGCACCTCATCATCCTTGATGTCATCATTATTAACTTCTTCAACGTCCACAAAAGAGAGGTATTTGGATGCCAGGTCGCCTGGTTTTTTGCTCACGGGAAGTTTTTGGGTGAGTCCTGCACCTTCAGAATCGGTTCTGGCAACGATAACGCCATTATCAACACCTAGTTCCAGGAATGCATAACGAACAGCATTTAGTTTAGCGATGAAATCTTCATGAGGAACCGTGACCTTGCCATCCTGATGTCCGCACTGTTTTACATCGGATACTTGATTTTCTATCTGTATAGCACAAGCTCCGGCCCTGATCATCTTCTTTGCTAATAAATAGGTAGCTTCTTCATTTCCAAATCCGGCATCGATGTCGGCAATGATAGGCACCACGTGCGTTTGATGATCGTCTATCAGATGCTGAACTTCTTCTCCATCCTTCAACCTTCTAAAGAGGTCGTTCAGTTCAATAGCATCCGCCTGGCGGAGAAAATCATAGATCTCTTCTATCAGATGAGGGACGGCGGTTTTTTCGTGCATGGACTGGTCCGGTAAAGGTCCAAATTCTGAGCGTAAAGCGGCAACCATCCATCCTGACAAATATAAGTAGCGTTTTTTTGTGGTTTGATGATGTTTTTTAATGGCGATCATGTTCTGCTGTGCCACAAATCCGTGCCAGCAGCCTAAGGATTGCGTATAATTAACAGGGTCTGCATCATAATCGGCCATGTCCTTTCGCATGATAGATGCTGTATACTTAGCGATGTCCAGATTTGTTTTAAACCTATTCTGCAGTTGCATTTGAGCGGCATCCTCAGGATCTATTGATTTCCAGCTATCACCAAATTTGGCCTTAAGCTCGCTGATCCTTTCAAGTACTGATCTGTAATTTGTTTTTTGTAAAGTTTCCATTTTCTTGGTATTAGGTGATTGATTAGATTTTAAATATGATCGTAGGCGACTGTGGTCAGGAATTCTTCAAACTCATCTTGTGAGACGAGCCTTTTGAAAATGCTAGTGGCAAGTTCAAGGTTTGACAGGTCCTTTTGTTGCTCTTTTGCGATAGCAAAAACATGATCAACTTCATCCTTAAAGATCTCTTCAAATAAATGAGAGTCCAATTTTCTCCCGTCTTCGAGTTGGACCTGATTATGTAGCCATTGCCAAACCTGGGTTCTGGATATCTCCGCGGTAGCAGCATCTTCCATAAGATGGTAGAGAGCTGCCGCTCCGTTGCCTCTTAGCCAGGCCTGGATGTATAGAATTCCTACATTGATGTTCTTTCTCAGGCCTTTTTCCGTGATACTGCCTTCGGGTAATTCCACAAGGTCAGCTTCCGTCACTTGAACATCGTCTCTTTTCTTGAACACCTGATTAGCTGTTGGCATATATTGATCAAACTCATGTTTAGCCACATCTACTAAGGCCGGATGAGCGACCCACGTGCCATCGTGACCATTTAACGCTTCCCGTTCTTTATCCTGTCTGACTTTTTCAAGGGCTGCTTGATTAGCTTGAGGGTCATTTTTTATCGGGATCTGTGCTGCCATCCCGCCTATGGCATGAACGCCACGTTGATGACAAACTTTAATGACCAATGATGAATAAGCAGCCATGAAGTTAGTGGTCATCGTAACCTTATCTCGGTCTGGAACAACAAAATCCTTGTGGTTCCTGAACTTTTTAATGTAGGAGAATATATAATCCCATCTGCCACAGTTCAGCCCTACTATATGATCTTTCAGCTCATAGATGAACTCGTGGAGTTGAAAGCTTGCCGTGATGGTCTCAATAAGTAAGGTGGCCTTAAAGGTGCCTTGAGGAACGTGTAGATAAGCTTGTGCAAAATTGAACACCTCATTCCACCAGCGCGCTTCCTTGTAATGTTCTAGTTTGGGAAGGTAAAAATAAGGAGCTGAGTTTCTGGCTAAGAGCGTTTGAGTATTGTGGAACACGTATAGTCCAAAATCGAATAAACTACCAGATACTTCTTCACCATCTATCAATACGTGCTTTTCATTCAAATGAAGTCCTCTGGGTCTTACGATTAAAACGGCAGGATCATCACTCAATTGATATGATCTACCAGATACGGGATTTTTAAATTCGATATTCCTATCATTAGCATCCATAAGGTTTTGTTGACCATTCATGACGTTCTCCCAGGTAGGGGAATTACTGTCCTCAAAGTCCGCCATAAATGTTTTTGCACCTGAATTAAGCGCATTGATGACCATTTTTCTATCCACAGGTCCTGTGATCTCAACACGTCTATCCTGAAGGTCTTCAGGGATATCGTTTATTTTCCAGTCTGAATCTCTTACTTTCTGGGTTTCCCTGGGGAATGCCGGAAAGTTCCCTTTATCAAAAAAGGCTTGTTCTTTCTCTCTTTCCGCTAATAGGGAAAGTCTCGCATCATTGAACCTGACATGAAGTTGCTTAATAAAGACTAAAGCATCATCCGTCAAGATCTCTGGATAAGTATCATTTTCTGTGATATTGATACTTACACTTTCATTTCGTAGGCTTGTGTTTAACATAACATTTTGATTTGATGGGACAATAATAAGACAAAAAATCGGAAAAACAAGCGAACGTTCGCTAAAAATAAAAGTTCGCTTTTATATCAGCCAGTATTTTGTGATATATTTGTAGCTATGAAAGAAGAGTATATCAAGTTGATCTTTGGGCTAAAACTAAAGCAGATAAGGAGTGACAATGGCTTATCCCTTTATGGGCTGGCTAAGAAGACTGGCCTGTCAAAATCTTATTTAAATGAGATTGAAAAAGGGAAGAAATACCCAAAACCAGATAAAATATCGATCATCTCAGAAAAGTTGGATGTGGCTTATGATGACCTGGTTTCCCTAAAGCTGGATAAGAACCTCGCTCCTGTGGCAGACATCCTTCAGTCAAGGATCCTCAAGGAAATACCGCTTGAGCTTTTCGGGCTAAAGGAGTCTTCCTTAATAGATATCATAGCAAATGCACCCCAAAAAGTGACCGCCTTTATTACCACGATCATAGATATTGCCATGAACTATGACTTTGGTAAAGAGAACTTTTATTTAGCATCCGTCAGGTCATTACAGGAAGCTAATCACAATTATTTTAAAGAGCTGGAATCCTCTGTCTTGAAGTTCGCTAAAATGTATGGTGTTGACCTGTCAAAAACAGTAGATGTTAGCGAGCTGGAAACGATACTCATGGATGAATATGGCTACAAGATCAATAATAGTGAGCTGGAAAGTTATGCTGAATTAGAAGACCTTCGCTCTATCTATATCCCAAAGACCAAAACCCTACTTATCACTAAGGACATTGATGATGCGCAGCGTTCATTCATCTATGCAAAGGAGCTGGCCTATAATTTTCTAAATATCAACCAGCGCTTGTATACCTTCTCCTGGATCAAGTTTGATAATTTTGAACAAGTGATCAATAATTTTTACGCTTCCTACTTTGCAGGTGCTTTATTGATACCTCGTGCATTTCTGGTCAAAGACCTCAAATCTATTTTTTCTAAAAAAACATTAAGAAAAAGCGATTTCCTCAACCTGATCGATCAATATAACGCCTCGCCGGAAACTTTCTACCAGCGATTAACTAATATATTACCTCATGATTTTAATCTAAAAAACCTCTTCTTCCTGCGTTTTTCATATCATGAAAAAAACAAAGCTTATAACCTGAACAAGGAATTACATTTAGCCAAGGATCAATCGCCTCGAGCTACCGGCACGAACGAGCATTATTGCAGACGTTGGGTTTCCTTAAAGGTGCTTGATCGGCTTGCGAATAGATCTTCTGGTCATGAATTTGACCTTCAGATATCCCATTATCCTAAGGAAGATCAAAAATATCTGGTATTAGCCTCTGCGATAAAGGATCCTTTTAAGAAAGACCACTACAGGAGCATTTCAATCGGTATCAATGTTGACCCAAAACTCCACCAAAAGATAAAATTCTTAAAGGATGAACAAATAGAAGAACAGAATGTAGGTGTGACCTGTGAAACCTGTTCAACATCTGATTGTGAGGTAAGACAAGCTCCTCCAAAGGTCTTAAATGAAAAATTGAGGGAACAAAAAACCAGTGAAGCGGTAGATGAGCTGATAAAAAAATATAGTTGACTCGGATACCGCTCTATTCGTATTTCATTCCATAAAGACAAGGTTTCTTGTAGTCTAAACCGCTTTTAATTTGATATTCCAGTAGGAGCAATTGGTTCTGCTTACGTTCTGGCAAATTTAACCAAAGCTCTATGGAAAAATAAACGTCACCAGTTTATAGACCAGAAGACCGATTAGAAATGGTAATACTATGTAAAATGCAAGACCGGACCATTGATCATTAAGCAATATATTATAAAACATGGAAGGTTCAACTAAAAAAGAATTTTAGCTAAAGCTGAATAAAAAAGCTATACCTTTCTAAAAAGCAAAATGCACCAATTCAAATGACCATTTTTCCCGCCATTGACCCAATGCGATAGACCTTCATCCATTCTATTCAGGTATTCCTCGCTACAAACCTTTAACAGCTTGTTGTATTGCGCGTTGAGTTCTTTTTGCACCTTAGAATAATGCATGGTAAGTTGATCCGGCATTTCTTTTACAGCAAGTTCTTGAAGACCATTTTTACTGGCTAATTTTCTGTATCGGTTGACCGACCCTAGTTCTTTAAGATGGATACGCTCCAGGATAGGTGCTAATTTATCCGTTTGAACATGATCCGTTCGTATCGCATCAGAGAAGATGAAATGGCCACTTTTCTTCAGAACCCGCGACACTTCCTCAAAAATGCTGGTCTTATCATCACTATGGAGCAAGGCTTCTTCTGACCAGACGATATCAAAGTGGTCATCATCAAACGGTATCGTTTCAAAGTTACCTTGCAGCACCTCTATTTGTTCTAAAAGACCTGTAACTGCATTTTTCTGCTCATTTCTGATATTCTCCGTTTCGCTTAAGTTGAGACAGGTAACGTGGCAATTGAAATGAGAAGCTAAATAGCGCGCCGCACCACCATAGCCGGCACCCAGGTCTAATATTTTTGTGTTTTGATCTATGGCCAACATAGAAGCCATATGCTGAACTGTTCGTTTACTTGCCGTAAAAATATCCTCATCCGGCGATTCATAAATGCCGATATGAATATCTTCACTGCCCCAAATGCTATGATAAAAATTATCCGCGTCTGGGCTGTCGTAGTAGGCTTTGGTGGTTTTTAAAAGGTCGTTGTTTTTCATAAAGGTTATTTTAAGGATTAAGCAATTTTAATACCAGCTACCTGCATTCATAGGTTTTTCCAACATTTGTTTGGCATGCTTATAGGTTTCTCCGTCAGAAAACTTCCTTTTATGGTTTGTTGAACTCTTAAGCAACTCTTTAGTTCACGCTCTTTTCTTAATTAATTCTGATTCTCTTTCTACCCAATATTTCTCTCTTTTAGCTACCTTTTTGATTAATCCTTTTTTTAATTTGAGTTTACCCGCTGCCCGGATTCCGTTTTGATATATTACTTGAATATTATCATTAATTATGGTTTCAAGAAGTAATAATTGGTTTTTAGCAGATAGCTTTTTTAGCTGATTAGAAATCATCAATCTATTTTTATAATGACCATTTGCACTAATGACTTTTAATAAGCCTATCTTTCTCAAATCTATAAGCTTCTCCATAATCCAATCTGCAATTTTGAAGTAAGATAACCGGTAAAGAATTTTTAAAATGGTTTTCATTTAATCAATTGTTATAAGGTCATCAGTAAAATTTATTTAATAAATTTAGTCATCTGATTTTATGAAATAGACCGTTAAGCTTTCCACAAATGAATAAGTTCACATGTGTTTGATACAGCTAATTTTTTAAATATAATGAAATTTCGTGAATTATAATTTTATCTGTTTTTAGAACTCCTGAATTTAAACTCATCTAGAAAACTTCAACTTTATAACTCACTTCACCCTTCCCTTAACAAAATAAATCCCAAAAGCCTTAGTTTTACATGCACATGCTAAGGCGACTATACATTTTAGGAATCGTACTCGCTTGCGGAACGGCATCTGCTCAAGAGGCAAGGCAGGTGACCGCTACGTTCAAGGTGGAAAAACAAGTCCAACTACCAGCGGTCAGCATCATGCCTTTTGACCTTGAGGTCAGTACGATCCAAGGGCAAGTAATCGACGAGTCGCTTTATCAAGTGGATCATCAAAATGCGATCATCAAATTTAGTGATGAAGCCGTTAAAAAATATAAACAGATCAAGATCAGCTATAAACGCTATCCGGATTTTTTAACCAAAGAATACAAGTTATATGATGAAAACAGGATCATTGAAAAGTCAGGTAACCAAGATGATTTTCTGTCGCTACAATCACAACAAAAAGCAAAAGCGCCCCAATCCTTATTTGGCGATCTCAACACGCAGGGAAGTATTACCAGAGGTTTACAGGTTGGTAATAATCAAAACGCATCGGTTAATTCTGAACTGGATTTACAAATTCAGGGCAATTTATCGCCGGATGTCAGCATTCGGGCTTCTATTCAGGACGCCAACTTGCCCAATCAGCAAGGCAGCTACTCGCAGCGGCTCAATGAGTTTGATCAGGTGTTCATTGAGATCAACGGACCAAGTTGGGGCATTCGTGCCGGCGATATCGACATGCAGGAAAACCGGTCTTTCTTTGGGCAATATACTAAGAAAGTGCAGGGACTTCAGGTAAAAGCCGACCTTATGAAAAAAGATGATAAACAATGGAACGCTTATGCCGCCGGTGCTTTAGTGCGTGGCGTTTTTAGAAGAAGCGAAATTCAGGCGCAGGAAGGCAATCAAGGGCCTTATAAATTATTAGGTCCGGATCAGGAATTGCTCGTGCTGATCATTTCCGGCTCAGAATCAGTTTTTGTGAACGGCGTGCGATTGGAACGTGGCGAAAATGAAGATTATATGATCGATTACAACGCCGGCGAGATCCGTTTTAATTCCACCTATCCTATCAATTCGGAAATGCGTATCGTTGTAGAATATCAGGTCAGCGAGCAGAACTACTCTCGTATTTTCGCCACGGCCGGTTCTGATTATAAAAGCGAAAAGCTCAACTTACGCGGATTTGCGTATCACGAAAGCGACCTAAAGGATCAACCTTTGCAACAACAATTAACTACTGAGCAAGTTGATGTATTACAGCAAGCCGGCGATGATAAAAGTCAGATGGTAGCCAGCGGCGTCCGACCGGCAGAATTCTCTGAAAACCGCGTTTTATATGAAAAAGAAATGCAAAATGGCGAGGAAATATTCGTGTTTTCTACGGATCCTGAGGCGGAGCTTTTTCAGGTCAATTTTACAAACGTTGGGACTAATCAGGGCAATTATATCTTGAGCGACCAGCAGGCCATTGCCCCTATCTATGAGTATGTGCCACCGGAAAACGGCGTGCCACAGGGCAACTTCGCACCGGTCACTCAACTCACCGCACCTACTTTGCTACAATTAGGCGTTGTGATGGGTGATTACCAATATGCAAAACGCGGTAAAGCCGCTTTTGAGTTGGCGCTCAGTGCCAATGATGAAAACCGATTTTCTCCTATTGATGATGCTGATAATGATGGGATAGCCGGTAGGCTACAACTTGATCAACAGTTGCTGGATACTGATGCCGATTGGCAATTGCAAGCGGTTTCTACAAATGATTTCCTGGCCGATGATTTCACGAGCATAGAACGATTGTACAATGTGGAGTTTAGAAGAGATTGGAATATTCAGGAGCCGGTAGCCGGCGACCGCATTTTCACTTCCAGCGGATTTAGATTGCTAAAAAACGACAGTATCAATATGAACTACCGTTTTGAACATTTGGGTTTTTCCGATAACTATTCCGGTAACAGACACAAGGTAGATCTCAATTACAATAGTAAAAAAGTAGGGATTCGTGCTTCCGGTAGCAGCTTGCAGTCGAATGGAAGACGGGCAGATTCTGAGTTTCACCGAGGTCAGGCAGCAGTAGTGTATCAACCGATCAAAAAATACTGGATTGGCGCCAGGACTAATGGCGAATACGTTAAGGAAATAGAAAACGCTACGCAAGAATTAACCGATCTATCGCAATCATTTATCGGCTATACTGCATTTGCCGGCATTGGCGATAGTACTGATGTGTTTGTGGAAGGAGGTTATCGGTATCGGCAGAATGACAGCTTGCGAAATAATGACATCAAAAGAGTAAATGAGTCCAATACCTACTTTTTAAAATCCAGACCGCTCAAAACCAAAAAAGCCAGCGTTGATGTCTTTTTGAATTATCGGGAACTTAGAAATGTTGTGGATAGCATTCCGAATGAACAAGCATTTAATTCGCGGATAACCTATCGGCAGCGATTATGGGAACGATTATTGTCATTGACGGCAAATTATGAGACCAACAGCGGCACGCGTGCGCAGCAGGAGTTTACCTTTGTTGAAGTCAATCCCGGCGATGGTAGGTTTGTATGGAACGATTATAATGACAATGGCGTTCAGGAACTTAACGAATTTGAAGTAGCCGCATTTGAACAAGAAGCCGATTATTTACAGGTATTTTTACCCAATCAGATATTTCTTAAGACCAATGAAACGCGTTTTAGTCAGCAGCTTAATCTAAACTTTTCGCAATGGAAAGAAAGCGAAGGTTTTAAAAAATTTGTTGCTCATTTTCAAAATAATGCCTCCTTTATTATTGAGCGGGAATTAGAGCGCGACGGGACAAATTTTCATTTTAATCCATTTTCCACTGATGGTCAGCGGGAATTAGGGTTGAATTTATCTATCCGGAATGCATTGTTCTTTAATCGTGGGCAGCAAGATTTCTCTACCACTTATAACTATTTGAACAATGCTTCAAAATCTTTGCAAGCCGTGGGTTTACAGGAAACAGAGATCACTAACCACGAATTGCTTTTTGTCCATAAGCTTAACGACTTCTGGTTGGTTGACCTGAGTAGCAGATTAACGCAGAAAAGTCTGGCTTCTGAAAATTTCGCCAATCGGAATTATGAGCTTGATGGTGTAGAATTGCAGCCTAAGTTATCCTATCTTCTGGATGAAAATCAGCAATTCGATGTTTTTTATAGGTTTTCTGATGAGGCAAATGCCATAGGCGGTGAAGAGCAACTGGTACAAAATGAACTCGGCGCGTCATTCCGTTTAGCTAAGAATGAAAAGTACAATATTAACGGTGAGGTGAGTTACATCAGCAATGATTTTACCGGACAAAGCTTTACACCGGTAGCTTACGAAATGATGGAAGGTTTACAACCCGGCGATAATTTTACATGGAGGATTTTTGTACAACGCAAGATATTTGAATTCCTGGACCTTAATGTCAACTATTTTGGCCGAAAAAGTGAAGGCAGTGATACGGTTCACACAGGAAATATTCAGTTAAGGGCGTTTTTTTAAAGAAATAGCCTACAAGTGGAGAAAAAAGCCTCGCATTGAATATTTGATTTTGAGATATTGATTATCTTTGTTTTATGAGAACTTTAAATTTTAAAGTACCAGATAGCATTGACCTTAATGATAAGGATATAGCAATGTTAGTTGCTTCAAGTCTTTATGAGAAGGGGAAACTCTCCTTAGGACAAGCCGCTGAATTGGCAGGACTTACCAAAAGAACATTTGCTGAACTCCTTGAAAAGTATGATGTCTCGATCTTTAATTATTCGCCATCTGACTTGTCAAGAGACGTTAAAAATGCCTAAAGTAGTCATCTCAGATACAAGCTGCTTAATAATACTCACTAAGATCAAAGAGCTCGATTTGTTGCGTCAATTCTATAAAACGGTAACAATAACGCAGGACATTTTGCTAGATTACGGAGAGCAATTGCCTGACTGGATTGAAGTTCAGCAAGCCAAAGACCATTACCGACAACAATTGCTTGAAATGCAAATTGACAAAGGAGAAGCCAGCGCCATCGCATTGGCTTTGGAGACAAATGAGAATATCATAATTCTTGATGACTGGAAAGCAAGAAAATTAGCTGATAGATTAGGCCTATCTGTAACGGGAACTTTAGGTGTGATAATAAAAGCTAAGAATAACGGTATAATTCCATCGATCAAGCCGTATTTGGATAAAATCAGGAAAACGAATTTCAGGTTTTCGGAAGAATCAGAACATACTGCACTTAAGGAAGCAAACGAAAAATAAACCAAGACAGAAAATGCCAGAGGCAACCTTGTATAGCCAATAGTTGCTATGCACTAAACCGGAAGTTTTGGTATTTTTAGAAAAAAATACTCAATAAACTGAAAATTTATGCTTAAAACTTGAAGTTGAAAAGATAAAAAAGAAGTTAACCGTTCCCACTAAGAACATATTTAATGATGCATTTGCATTGATTTCAGGTCAGAGCTATTTCACTTATAGAATTGAACATCAATTACTTTAGGCGTAAAAGTGAAGGCAGTGATACGGTTCACACAGGAAATATTCAGTTAAGGGCGTTTTTTTAAAAGAAACCTATCTTTCAGTTTAGCGCTTCGATACGAACTTAGAATCCTTATCATAAAATCGCCAGGGAAGATTCACGTCTTCTCCGGCATAACCAATTCCTATTCTTGTAGAAGTAATGATATGAGCGGTTTTTCCGGTATCGACTATTTTTAATTCATCTGCTGTGACAGATTGGGCATTTTGTGTTTTGGTAATGCCTAATGCTTTAGATACATTTCCCGGACCGGCGGAGATGTTCTTCTTGATCTTTTCCATATGTCGCCTTTCCAGCATAAGGTCAACGCCATCGGTAGGTTCTATGGCGCGGATGAGAACCGCATCGGCATGGTCTTTTTGATTGGTGATAATATTGAACAGGTGATGAATGCCATAACAAAGATAAACATAAGCAATACCACCGGCTTCATACATCACTTTTGTGCGTTTAGTAAACTTGCCTAAATGAGCATGACAAGCCTGGTCGCCCTTTCCGGCGTAAGCTTCCGTTTCAGTGATGTAGCCGCCGGTGATCTGCCCGCTAAACTCGGTAACCAGTTTTTTACCGATAAGGTCTCTTGCTATTTGAACCACATCATCTCTTAAAAAGTAATCTTGTTCTAATAATTTGTTCATCGTCTGTTTTTAGCAAAATTATATTTTTTATCATCCTCAAGAGATATACTTTGAAATCCAGGAATCTTAATTTTTTTCAAAAACTTTTATAGCTACATTTGTAACAGATTCATAACTTTTACACTAATCTTATAAATTCCTAATGAAAAAGTTGATATCATTAGCCTGGAAAGGATTTAGAAGGTCATCTTATTTTCAAATGAACCTGGCGATAAGGATATTGATCATCCTTGGGTTCATTTATTTTGGCGGAATTGCCTTGTTCATGGGCGTTGCCAGCTTCTATATAATCAAAAAAGCAATGGATGTTGATGATCCATTAATGATCGTAAACTCATTTCTCATCTACTGGTTTCTCGCTGATCTGCTCATTAGATTTTTTATGCAGCAATTACCGGTAATGAACATAAAACCTTATTTGATATTGCCTTTTAGAAGGCGAAATATCATCAGATATCTTTTAACGAGAACCGGCGTATCTTTTTTTAACATTCTTCCCCTTTTGTTTTTTGTGCCTTTTAGTATTGTACTTTTAATAGAAGGTTATTCAATAGTAAGCACCCTTACCTGGTTCTTATCTATGCTATGTTTAGTGTTTAGTAATAACTTTATCAACTTCCTCATTAATAAGACTAATGCTTATTTTTATGGTATTTTAGCTTTCACCGTAGCTTTGGTTTTGATGGAGACTTATGGTGTTTTTAAGATCACTGAATATGCTGACGATGTTTTCAGTGCATTTTATGAGCAGCCTTATGTTGTCATACTTCCACTTAGTTTACTCTACTTAACATATAAATTAGTTTACAACTATATCAGGAAGCATTTTTATGTAGATGGTGCAATCTCTAAGAAAGCTGAAAATTTTAGCAAGCGTGATTTTACCTGGTTAGATAGATTTGGAAAGATGGGTTTCTTCTTGAAGAACGACCTCAAGCTGATAACGCGAAATGTGAGGCCACGTCAGGTAGTGCTCATGTCATTTTTATTCCTTTTCTATGGATTGATATTCTACACACAGGATATTTACAGAGATATGCAAGGTTTTATTGCTTTTGCCTCGATATTCGTGACCGGCGGTTTTTTGCTTTCCTTTGGTCAATATGTGCCGGCATGGGACAGCGAATATTACAAGTTGATGATGAGCCAGAACATATCTTATAAGAAATATCTGGAGTCCAAATGGTCGTTGATGACCACAGCTTGTTTTTTATCTTTTATTTTAAGTATTCCTTATATTTATTTTGGTTGGGAGATCTTTAGTATGATCGCCGGTGGAGCAGCTTTTAATATCGGATTAAATTCTTTCATTACACTTTACGGCGGCGCGCTGAACAGACAACCGATGAAGCTCAATGAAAAAGCAAAAGCGTTTTCTAATACCCAGGCATTTAGCCCAACGCAACTCATCATCACGATTCCAAAGTTAGTTGGACCCATTATCTTGTTTTACATACCTTATAAAATATTTAATTATGAAGCCGGGATTATCACTCTTGCTGCAAGTGGAATAGTAGGTTTGCTATTAAAAAATCAATTTCTCAACTTTATTGAAAAAACCTATCAAAAAGGAAAATATAAGACCATCGCCGCATTTGACGAAAAACAATAACTTATGATAACAATAGACAATATATCAAAAGAATACAATACCGTAGAAGTGTTAAATATAGATCACTTAGAGATACCTGAAGGACAAAGTTTTGGGCTTGTAGGGAATAATGGTGCCGGGAAAACCACTTTGTTCAGTTTGTTTTTAGATTTGATTCAGCCTACTAAAGGTAAGATTACCAGTCATGGTATAGTAGTAAGCGAAAGTGAAGAATGGAAGCCTTTTACTTCTGCTTTTATCGATGAAAGTTTCTTAATAGGCTATCTTACGGCGGAAGAATATTTTAATTTTATTGGCGAATTACGCGGCAGAACTAAAGAACAAGTAGATGAGTTACTTAGCGGATTCAAAGATTTTTTCCATGGAGAAATATTGGGCCAAAAGAAATATCTACGTGATATGTCCAAAGGGAACCAGAAGAAAGTTGGTATTGTAGGAGCACTCATCGGTGATCCTAAAGTGATCATATTAGATGAACCTTTCGCCAATCTTGACCCGACGACTCAAATTAGGTTAAAACAGCTATTAAAAAAGATCACAGAAGAAAGACAAGCCACCATTTTAGTTTCCAGCCATGACCTGATGCACGTAACGGAAGTTTGTGAACGGATAGTCGTTTTAGAATCCGGCAAACCGGTTAAGGATATCAAAACCAGTGAAGCTACATTAAAAGAACTTGAAGCTTACTTTGCAGAGCGTTCTGAACAAGAAACTGAAAGTGCTGATGTAGTAGAAGGATCAAATGATGAACAACATTAAATTAAAACAGTTTTAAACTGTATTAAATTGTCTAACTAAACGGTTACTTGATTTGATTGAAGTGTTTCAGCTATGCCATCCCAAAGCTTTTTTCTAACAATAAGAGCTTCGTTAGAAATTTCAAGTGCTTCATCCCAATTTTCTTGATCTTCACCACAAAGTTCACTTACTAATTCCATTGCCATATTGCCGTGTTCATCGCCATCTAATTCTATATGTCTTTCAAAGTAATAGCTGAATAGTTTTAAATCTTCTTCAGGAAATTTTTGTTGTATTTGTTGAATAATAGATGTAAACATATCTGGTATCAGCTCTTCGCGACCAAAGGTGAAAATTGCTGCAATTTTATGGCTTTTTCCTTCTTGAATGGTTTCAAATGTAAAATTGAGGAATTGTTTAATGCAATGCGGTAGATTTGAATTTTGGATGACTTTTAAAACATCAGAGTCAGATGAAAGGTCATAGAGAAAATCATCTATTAATTGGGTTGAAGCATCAGCTTTTTTCATTGCATCAAGATACATTTCAAAATGACTTTGCCTTTTACCATAATAATCCAGGTCAGTTTCTTCTGCCAGTACAATTTCATTAATCAAATAACGATAAGAAGGATTTCCCTTTGGAAACCAAGGGATTTCTACACAAGTGAAATGTTTTTGTAAAGCCTTGAGAAGAGACATGAAATCCCAAACAGCAAAAACATGATATTGCATAAAAATTTGAAGATCAATTGGATTATCAATCTTTTTGTAAAGTTGATGATCTAGAAGTTGTTTCCTTTCTGTTTGTAATTTACTTATTAAAATTTGAGCATTCATATTAAATTTCGTGAATTGCAAAAATAAAAGTGGACGTATAAAAATAGATATATATTATGATAACATTATGTAATAAGACTATGTCATGAATTCATTACAAATAATAAGAAAAATAAGATTTTGTTGTCGGAAAAAACAAACTTACTTTTGTTTGAAATACTAAATTTCAGTTTACTGGGTTATTATCGGTAGTAAGA